>MTLE01000015.1_pt1 | contig 247607 bp, 221 predicted proteins | sample 1982461 | NCBI WGS metagenome assembly MTLE01 (sample SAMN05712605, study PRJNA340218) | biofilm metagenome | isolation source: sample SPL anode biofilm adapted to -200 mV | place: USA | collected 2012-02-03 | reverse complement strand
GGAGCAAAGTTTTTTAGGCAAGCGCTTTTTGTGATTTTTTTCACATTTCTTTTTACCAACAAGATGTACGCATCTACCCACAAACTTATCCACAAAAATAGGGTTCACCGCTGTTTTTATTCTTCTTTTATTGCATTACACCGATGGTAATTACCAGAAAATGTTAACTGGCTAGCGTTAAAGCAGCGTCTGCATGGCGGGGATTGTCATAAGCATCTACCATGGGGGATGACATCATCTCTATAACAACAATTTTAGTGAGTGCTATTCAATGAACATTCCACCACGTTATATATATTGTGTACTGGTTACTGCTGTACTGGCAGTGGCCGGTTATTTTATTTCTTCGGCTATTGCGATTGGTATTCTGATTGGCGGCCTGATTTCTCCTTTATTTGCTCTTTGCGGCAATGCGCCTCAACACTCTGTTTCGCCTGTATCGACTCCAACACCCGTGGCTTTTGCCAAATCATCCTCTGCCGCATCTGCAGCGGCTGCAATCTCCGAGCCTGATGAATCAGTTGTTATCAGCCGGGCAGAGTATGCAGGTGAGGTGAAAACAATTTATGTTGGCAACCTCCCCTACCGGGCTAATGAAGCTGCAATCCGGAAATTGTTTTCTGAACACGGCCTGGTGCTTTCTGTTCGTCTGGTGAAGGATCGGGATACGGGTAAACGCCGTGGTTATGGCTTTGTCGAAATGCCGGCAGCAGCAGCCGATGCGGCTATCGCTGCATTAAATGAGGCTGAATACCTGCAACGTACATTGAAAGTACGCGAAGCAAACGAGAAAAAAGAGGCTCTGAAACCGGAAGACGAAAGCGCGAATTCAGCAGAGCTCTAAGATTTGTAAAGATTGAAAGCCGTATTCGGTAAGGATGCGGCTTTTTTTATTGGCGTCCTGATCCAGCACCGTACAGAATGCCTTGCCCGCCGGATAGGTAACACTTTGGGCATCCTTACCTTTCAACAGCGTCGCTACGCGTTTAGCAATGGCAGCTCCGGAGTCCACCAGTTGTACGCCGGGCATCAACCGGTAAATTTCTTCTTTTAACAGCGGAAAATGAGTACATCCGAGCACCAGAGTATCAGGTGGTGTGGGATGAACCAGCAATGGCTGTAATGCCAGATGAATGGCTTGTTCATCCACCTCATATCCCGCCATTTTTCTTTCAGCCTGAACCACCAGCTCGGTTACTCCCAGCTTTAGTACCTGACAATGAGTCGCAAACTGGGCAATCAACTGAGAAGTATACGGACGTTGCACAGTACCCGGAGTCGCCAATAAACCAATACTGCCGTTTCTGGTTAGTGCTGCTGCAGGTTTGATGGCCGGGACCACACCCACGACAGGGATAGAAAGCTGTTCACGCAATGCGGGTAACGCAATCGTACTGGCGGTATTGCAGGCAATCACCACCAGATCGATTTGCCGTTCTGAGACCAGATGTCCAATCAGCAAACAACACCGTGCAGTAATGATGTGCTCCGGCTGCTCACCATAAGGAAAGAAGGCATTATCAAAGAGATAATCATAGCGATGACCGGGCAGAGCACTGCGGACTTCCTGGTATACAGACAGCCCCCCCATACCTGAATCAAAAAACAGTATGTTCACATTGATTCTCACCTGATAACGACGCGTGGATCATACTCCCTTCCATTGCAGACGTCATCGGGATAAAACGTTAACAGTTATAGTTGATTACTGCCTTTGGCTGTTCTAATAACTGCGCCTGTTCGGTCAGCATGCGGAATTGGTTTTGCCAGTAATCATGCTGATTAAACCAGGGGAAAGCCTGCGGAAAGGCAGGATCCTGCCAGCGCCGGTGCAGCCAGACCAGGTAGTTCAGCATGCGCAGGGTCCGTAATGGCTCAATAAAACCCAACTGCCGTTCATCGAACTCACAGTAAGTCTCGTAACCATCCAGAATCGTATAAAGCTGCTGCCGCTGTTCATTTTCATCACCGGACAGCAGCATCCAGATATCCTGCATGGCTGGCCCCATGACGCAATCATCCAGATCCAGGATTACTGGTTCATCTCGCCAGAGAATATTGCCGGCATGACAGTCGCCATGCAAAGCCAGCTGCGGGGCTGAAAAAAGCGCATGCGTCTGTAATTGCTGCTGCAGTTGTGCCAGCAGGGCATCCCAGGGTAATGCCGATGTTCCCCATGGCTGATGTTGCAACAGATAATTGATCGGGGTAGTAACGCGATTAATCGCATTAAATTCAGGACGGTGCTGCAGCGTATAATTAGAAGCGCGGGCATGCCAGCGTCCCAGCGCCTGTCCTACCATCTCCAGTTGAGCCATATTATCCAGCTCCAGCCCCCGCCCGGGACGGTACGGCCAAACCGCATAATAAAAGCCATCAACCTGATGTAACGCGTACCCGTTCTGTACCACAGGCGCGATAACCGGCACATCATGCGCCAGCAAAAACTGTGTCAGTTCGTGCTCTTCCTGCAACTGCTGCAAATTCCAGCGCTGCGGGCGGTAGAACTTCACAACATATCGCTGACGATCTTCCGCCTGAAACAGATAAACCCGGTTTTCATAGCTATTGAGCGGCGTCAGACCGGATTCGGGATATAAATTCAGGGCCGCCAGAGCCGATACAATCAACTCCGGGGTTAAGAACTGGAACTGAAATGATGCGTCTTGCATGTAAACCTTATTTGATGATGCCGCGGGCGCGCAGAATCGCCTCTTTGAAATCAGGAACTGCATCCTTCGCCAAGCCCGGGATCATTTCCGCTTCGCCACGGCTGCGCATTTTCAGTTGATAAATCAGGGTATCATCACTGATAGCATGCAAAGGCTCAGTGAATCCGGCCTCTGAGGCAACTTTCTGCAGGAATTGCAGCAGGCTCATATCCTGATCCTTCAGCCATTCATCCTGCAATAATTCCAGCAGTTCTTCGATACGGTGACATTGCATGGTACTTCTCCTGATGCAGAAAAATAGTATTTACAAGCTATGTTTGTAGCTTACCAACAACTCACCGTCCGGTATAGCTGCCGGTAACAACGACGCTGACAACCCAATCCGCGCGACCACCAGGCAAACAACCATTGCAGGCCATGATTAAATCGTCCGGTTACCCGGCACCACACAATAACCCGGCGGACATCGTTACGGCTGATTTTGACATTATCGCCATTCAGATAATCTTCCGAATTCTGGATTTTCTGCAAAGTCAGTACCGCCATGCCAAGTGCCCAGAGACAGAATTGACGCAGCCCCTGCTCTTCTGCCGGTAAGGCCAGTGTGTAATCCAGCGCATCACGCAGATGGCCTGTGGCAATGGCGACCAACTCTTTTCTGCTGCGGATGAGCGTTTGTTTATCTGCAGGCGGCCAGTGAATGCCATTTTGGGTGAGTGTTTGCGGCCACCAGCAGACGCCTCGGCGGGCATCGTCCCAGACATCTTTCAATATATTGGTCAGCTGTAAACCAAGTCCAAAGGAGACAGATAACGCACGTAACTCTTCTTTATTTGCCGACAGGGAAGGACGATAAGCAATAAATAATGCTGTCAGCATTTCGCCGACCACCCCGGCAACCGCATAACAGTAATGGTCCAGTGCCATTTGATCGGCCAGTCCTTGCGGTGAGGCCTGATGCTGATAGCGGGCCATACCCTGGCTCATGATCACGATAGCCCGCTGCAGGATCTGACGAACTTCATCAGGGAATTGCTGATAGTGCCGGATTACACTGGCTGTCTGACGGATGAGTTCTTGTTCCGCTGACGAGGTGCCGTCAGAAAGACGTGGGGATAGCTGTTCGTACAGAGCACTCGCAGGCTCCTCGCCGGAAAGGATATCGAGAAAAAGCTGAATAAATACCGCTTTCTCTTCACAGGCTAGTACCGGTTCATCTTCGATCGTATCGGCGATCCGGCATAACAAATAGGCATTGCCAACCCAGTCCGCCAGCGGAGCAGGCAGTTGTGGAATGGTTAGTGCAAAGGTACGGGAAACTTTAGCCAGTAATTCGGCTTGTAGGAGTTCGGTCATCGGATCGATTCTGAATATTTGCCGGCAGACGAAAGTTTATCACTGATTGGCGTCGTCCGCAGCAAGCCAAATCGATGAACTCTTCGTATAATCAAAACAGTTTTATTGACCGGTAACCCCTATGAAATACCGAGACTTACGTGATTTTATCGACTTGCTGGAACAACGCGGCCAGCTAAAGCGTATCCGTCAGGAAATCGATCCTTATCTGGAAATGACGGAAATTGCCGATCGGACTCTGCGTGCCCAGGGCCCGGCATTGCTGTTTGAAAATCCGAAAGGCTCTCGCCATCCTGTACTGGCGAACCTGTTTGGTACACCGCAACGGGTAGCCTGGGGAATGGGGCAGGACGATGTCAGCGCCTTGCGTGATGTCGGTGAATGGATGGCGATGCTGAAAGAGCCGGAGCCGCCGAAAGGATTGCGCGATCTGTTTGATAAACTGCCGCTGTTCAAGCAGATCCTGAATATGCCGGTGAAACGGCTGAGCAAAGCGCCCTGTCAGGAAATTATCCTGACGGGTGATGACGTGGACCTGAGTCAGCTGCCGATTCAGCATTGCTGGCCGGGCGATGTGGCGCCGTTAGTCACCTGGGGTCTGACCATCACCAAAGGTCCGTATAAAAACCGGCAAAATCTTGGCATCTACCGCCAGCAATTGCTGGCGAAGAATAAGCTGATCATGCGCTGGCTGGATCACCGTGGTGGCGCTATCGATTTTCGTGAGTGGCAGGAAGCTCATCCCGGTGAGCCATTCCCGGTCGTTGTCGCGATTGGCGCAGATCCGGCCACCATTCTGGGCGCGGTGACGCCGGTGCCGGATACCTTGTCGGAATATGCGTTTGCCGGCTTGTTACGTCAGAGCCGGACTGAAGTCGTCAAGGCACTGAGCTGTGACCTCGATGTGCCGGCCAGTGCAGAAATCGTACTGGAGGGCTATCTGATGCCTGGCGAAACAGCGCCGGAAGGCCCGTACGGTGATCACACGGGTTATTACAATGAAGTCGAGGATTTCTCCGTCTTTACCATTACCCATATGACCATGCGTAAAGATGCCATCTACCACAGCACCTATACCGGCCGTCCGCCGGATGAACCGGCCATGCTGGGTGTGGCGCTGAACGAAGTGTTTGTACCGCTGCTGCGTAAACAATTCCCGGAGATTGTCGATTTTTATCTGCCACCGGAAGGCTGTTCTTACCGGCTGGCGGTGGTCACGATTAAAAAGCGTTATCCCGGCCATGCCAAGCGGGTCATGATGGGGGTATGGAGCTTCCTGCGCCAGTTTATGTATACCAAGTTTGTGATCGTTTGTGATGAAGATGTTAACGCGCGCGACTGGAATGACGTAATATGGGCCATCACTACACGCATGGATCCGGCCAGAGATACTACGCTTATAGAGCATACACCGATTGATTATCTGGACTTTGCCTCACCCGTTGCGGGTTTGGGTTCTAAGATGGGTCTGGATGCAACCAATAAATGGCCGGGTGAAACACAGCGCGAATGGGGTACTCCCATTCATATGGATGAGGCGGTAAAACGCCGTGTTGATGAACTCTGGGATTCGCTGGGCATTCTCGACTGAATACCTGCCTATCCGCAAGAACCGTTATAACGAGGAATGTTATGCCACGCACTGTCTGTCATCTGGAAACCCTGCATGAATGCGCGGAACATATCTGGCATGTCCGTCTGATCCCGGAACAGCAGATTGCCTATAAACCGGGGCAATATCTGCAGGTAATCATGGGCGAGAAAGATAAACGTTCATTTTCAATTGCCAGCTCGCCGACCCGGGGCAATGTACTGGAACTGCAGATCGGCGCCACCCCGGGCAACCCGTATCCGGGAGAAGTGCTGGAAGCATTACGTACCAACGGCCAGATAGAGATAGAAATGCCGTTAGGAAACGCTTATCTGCGTGAACACAGTGAGCGGCCGATCCTGCTGATTGCCGGCGGCACAGGTTATAGTTATGCCCGTTCTATTCTGCAGTATCTGGTTGATCACCAAATGCCGCGCCGTACTTATCTGTATTGGGGCGTACGGAAAGCCGATCAACTGTACGAAGGTGAAGAAGTTTTAAACTGGGCCAGTGAGTTTAAAGACCTGACTTTTGTGCCGGTGGTGCAGTTCCCGGATGATGACTGGCTCGGTCGCAGCGGCTTTGTGCATGAAGCGGTGCTGAGTGATTTTCACTCGTTCGGCCAGTTTGATATTTATGTAGCCGGGCGCTTTGAAATGGCAGCAGTAGTTCGTGAGGCGTTACGTCATGGTGGCGTGGAAGATGCGCAGCTCTTCGGAGATGCATTTAATTTCATCTGATACAGAAACGGCACCGGATATATCAGGTGCCGTCTGCTCATTCCTGCACTAACGGCTGCTGATTAGTCACGTTCAGCCAGTTGCTTTTCCAGTTGCTGCAGTTTTTCTTCCAGCGCCTGCAGCTTTTCGCGGGTGCGCAACAAAACCTTGGTCTGGACATCAAATTCTTCGCGGCTGACCAGATCCAGCTTCATCAGTTGTGCCTGAATCACCTGCTTAACTTTTTTATCGACCTCTTCACCGACACTTTTCAGTCCCGGTGGCAGTGCGGCCTGAATAGTGCGCGCCATCTCTTCAATTTTGTTCGGATTAATCATGCTGTTCTCCTCATACACTGCGCGATTTTGCCGCAGGATGCGGTAACTTACCAGCTACAGTTCGGCATGTTCACGGATACATTCCAGAAATGCTTCGCCAAACCGTTCCAGCTTGCGATACCCGACGCCGTTGATCATCAACATCTCTGCATCGGTGGTTGGTTTGAACTGTGCCAGCTCCAGCAAGGTGGCGTCGTTAAACACCACATACGGCGGGATGCCCTCTTCTTCGGCCAGTTGCTTCCGCAGTTTACGCAATTCCCGGAACAAAGCGGCATCTTCGCCCTGCGCCAGTTCCAACTCGCGACGACGCAGCTTCTTCGCCGAAAGCAATTCGGTCCGCGGCACCGCCAGCTCGAGGGGCTGTTCTCCCCGTAAAACGGGGCGTGCCGCTTCGGTCAGTTGCAGTACCAGATGCCGGGTAATGTTCTGTACCAGTAATCCCTTATGGATCAGCTGGCGCAGCACCGACAACCAGTATTCATGTGATTGATCCTTGCCGAGACCATAGGTCGACAGCTTGTCGTGTCCGAGTTCGCGGATACGCTGACTCTGGGCACCGCGTAATACCTCGATCACATGTCCCATGCCGAAGCGCTGGCCGACCCGGTACACACAGGACAAGGCTTTCTGCGCATCTTCGGTGCCGTCATAGGTTTTCGGCGGATCAAGACAGATATCGCAGTTACCACAAGGCTTGGCGTGATATTCGCCGAAATAATTCAGCAACACCTGACGCCGGCAGGTCTGCGCCTCAGCAAAGGCCGACATCAGATTGAGCTTGAAGATCTCAACCTGGCGCTGTTCCGCGTTTTCGTTGTTTTCCAGCAGCCCGCGCACCCGTTCAATGTCCGCCGGATCAAACAGCAGTAAGGCTTCGGCCGGCAAGCCATCCCGCCCGGCACGGCCGGTTTCCTGATAGTAGGATTCGATATTTTTCGGGATATCGTAGTGCACCACAAAACGCACATTGGGTTTATCGATTCCCATACCAAAGGCCACGGTCGCCACCACAATATCCAGATCATCGCGGATGAAGGCGTCCTGTACGCGGGCGCGTTCCTCGGTGGGTAATCCGGCGTGATAGCAGGCGGCGCGGTAGTTCCGCACTTTCAGCAGGTCCGCGACCTCTTCGGTACGTTTACGGCTGGTGCAATAAACAATGCCGCACTGCCCGGCCTGTTTTTGCACGTAATGTAATAACTGCTCGGAAGGCTTAAATTTTTCTACCAAGGTATAGCGGATGTTCGGACGGTCAAAACTCGCCAGATGAAAAAAAGGATCAGACAGTCCCAGCCGGTTGAGAATGTCCTGCCTGGTCGCATCGTCTGCGGTAGCCGTCAGTGCGGCGATGGGAACATGCGGGAACAGCTGTTTCAGCTTGCCCAGTTCGGCATATTCTGGACGGAAATCGTGTCCCCATTGCGAAATACAATGCGCCTCATCAATCGCGATCAGCGACAGCGGGATATCTTGTAGGCGGGCAAGAAAATCCGGTAACAGAATGCGCTCCGGCGCGATATACAGCAGCTTCAGATCACCACGCCAGAGCTGGTTGTATACCTCCGGCAGTTCATCCCGCGACAGGCCGGAATGCAGACCGGCCGCAGCAACACCGTTGGCGCGCAATGCATCCACCTGATCCTTGATCAGCGCAATCAGCGGTGACACCACGATCGCCAGACCAGGGCGCACTAGTGCCGGCACCTGATAACACAGCGATTTACCGCCACCGGTCGGCATGATCGCCAGCACATCGCGTCCGGCGACCAACTGTGCAATAACGGTGTCCTGCCCCGGGCGGAATGACTGATAACCAAATACCTCCCGCAGCACGTCTAACGGCTGAGGATACGGATGTGACTGCACGGAAAAGACTTCCTGCATGGCGGACTCTGAAATCATGGTGACATTCTAATTAACAACCGCGCCCGGCGATACATCCGTGTAAACAGAATGAATAATCAGACAGTTATTCTGCATATAATTTTTGAGCCCAGGCTGCTCATTTTTTATTCAAATTTGTAACTATACGTAAAGATTTTATTTCATATAGAATTGACATGAGTCAATTTCTTGCCCGGCATTGATTGCAACCTCGTTCCATACTATGAGCAGGGAGGAGTGACCTATGAGCCAGACTACAGCGATTCGCAGTGACGAGTTACTGCGTCAGTTAGAAAACTTGCGGCATACCGCGCAGGATCCAAGCCTGTTGCTCTGGTTGCAACGGGAGCTGGAAGGTTATGGCATCAGTAATGAACTCCCCTGGTACCGGATCATGGAATGCCGCCAGCGGGGTTTGTTCATGCAACAGGGCACCGCGCATCAGCATACTTATCAGATCAATGAAAAATGCCTGTGTCAGCGGGATATGGAACAGGTACGGTTTTTACTGATTCGCGGACCACTGTCCAGTTATCTGGATAGCCATACGCCCACTCTGGAACGCTGGCCGGATAGCCTGTTACTGGAATACAGCAAGTACCTGATCCCGGAACATATTTGTTTATATGCCTGGAAAGAACCGGTTGCCTCAATACGGGAACATTTGCTGCAGGGTATCTGTAGTTTGCTGAAACAGTATGTGCCATCGATGCCTCGCGAGCTGGAAAGTCCGAACCGCTCCCTTCGCGGTTTACAACACCGTCACTGGTCGGTCTGAGTCGTCAAACCAGCAAAATGCATAATAAGTAATTAGTGAATACCTGAATTGCAGTGGCTTATTCCATGATGGAATTGCCTGTGGTATATGCTTGTTCCTCCTCTTCTTTTTCTATTATTTACTATGAAGTCGTCGACCCAAGGGATGTTGTATGCCCTGACTGCGTTTTTTATCTGGGGGGTGGCCCCGCTTTATTTCAAACATATCGGTTTTGTCCCTGCCGGTGAAATTGTGACCCACCGGATCATCTGGTCCTGTGTATTCCTCATCCTGCTGGTATGGTGGACCAAATCCGGCCGGGCCGTGCTGGCGGTGTTCCGGCATCCGCGGTATCTGGCGCTGCTGACCCTCACCGCGGTGCTGATTGCCGCCAACTGGTTACTGTTCATCTGGGCGATCAACCACGATCATATGCTGGAATCCAGTCTCGGTTATTTCATCAATCCACTGCTGAATATTCTGCTGGGTATGCTGTTTCTGGGGGAACGGTTGCGCCAGTGGCAGTGGTTTGCGGTCGCGCTGGCGGTTTCCGGCGTGGTGCTGCAAATCGTCACCCTGGGTGTCTTCCCCTGGATTGCATTAGCGCTGGCCGGAAGTTTTGCCGTTTATGGCCTGCTCCGGAAGAAAATGGCGGTGGATTCGCTGACCGGGCTGTTGGTTGAAACTCTCGTGCTGACCCCGGTCGCGGCCTGGTATCTGTTTCTGTATGCCGACAGCGCCACCAGCCAGCTGTCGCAGAACACCCTCGCCCTGAACCTCTGGTTAATTGCGGCCGGTATTATTACCACGGTGCCGCTGCTCTGTTTTACCGCCGGCGCCAAGCGTCTGCGCCTCTCCACAATCGGCTTTTTTCAGTATATCGGCCCCAGCCTGATGTTTATTTTTGCCATCACGCTCTACCACGAACCGATCGTCTGGCAGAAGTGGCTGACCTTCGCCCTGATCTGGTCAGCACTGGTAGTTTTCAGCTGGGATGCCCTGCGCCACACTCAGCAAAATTAAGCCCTGATCACGATCCTGATCAGGAAGTAATCAGATTTTGCGAAGCCCATCATACATTATGTAACCGGTTGCTGTAACCGGTTACACATCTTCCTATACTCTCTTCCGACACACACCATAAGGGAACGTTGGGGAGTTTAACCATGAAGAAAATATTTCTCTGCTGTGCTGCCGGTATGTCTACCAGCATGGTTGTAAACAAAATGAAGCAAGCTGCTACTCAGAAAGGTGTAGAAGCGGAAATCATCGCTGTTGCAATGGAAGAATTCGACAGCACGCTGCCAAAATATGACTGCTGTCTGTTAGGACCGCAAATCAAATACAAGTTCGACGAATTCAAGAAAAAAGCCGAAGCAGTAGGCAAGCCGATTGCTGTGATCAACAGCATGGATTACGGCATGATGCGTGGCGACAAGATCCTCGCCGACGCACTGGCGATGATGGCTTAAAAAATAAGACGGCGTAATAAGTTGTAGCCCCTTTTTAACAACACACTGTCTCCGGGAGACAAATTATGTCCCACGCATTTTTTGATTTTATTGAAAACACCATCAGCCCAATCGCCGCGCGTGCGGGTACTCAACGTCACATTATGGCGGTTCGTGACGGTTTTATCGGTGCGATGCCATTCATGATTGTAGGTTCATTCCTGCTGGTGTTTGCATTCCCACCGTTTTCACCAGAGACCACATTTGGCTTCGGTCAGTGGTGGCTGGCGATGTCGAAAAACTATTTCAACGAGATCATGACACCATTCAACATGTCGATGGGGATCATGGCCTGTTATATCAGTGCGGGGATTGCGTATAACCTGGCACAAAGCTACAAAATTGACGCCTTCCCATGCGCCATGCTGTCGCTGATGACTTTCCTGCTGATTGCCGCGCCAATGAAAGACGGGACGCTGCCAGCGAACTTCCTGGGTGGTACCGGTATTTTCACCACCATCATCGTCGGTATCTATGTCACCGAGCTGATGCGTTTCCTGAAAGTACGCAATATCGGCATCAAACTGCCGGAACAGGTACCAGAGAAAATCCGTCAGTCTTTCAACCTGCTGATCCCGGCGTTGATCGTGATCCTGACCATCTACCCACTGAACCTGTTTATGCAACATCAGTTCGGTATGATCCTGCCTGACGCTATCATGGCGGTGTTCAAACCACTGGTTTCTGCAGCGGATTCTCTGCCTGCCATCCTGTTTGCGGTATTCCTGGCGCACATCTTGTGGTTTGCCGGTATCCACGGTGCCGCGATCGTCGGTGGAATTCTGCAACCTTTCTTCCTGGTAAACCTGGGTCTGAACCAGGCTGCGCTGGCGGCTGGCCAACCTCTGCCTCACACCTTCGTTGAACCGTTCTGGTCATTCTTCATCGTGCTGGGTGGTTCTGGTGCAACCTTAGGTCTGGTCCTGCTCTACATGCGCAGTAAATCAGCTCACCTGCGTTCCATCGGTAAACTGGGTATCGTGCCTGCCTGCTTTAACATCAACGAACCGGTGATTTTCGGTAGCCCGATCGTGATGAACCCGGTGCTGTTCTTCCCATTCGTGGTAGCTCCGATGGTGAACGCCACTATCGCCTGGTTTGCCGCTGGTTCTGGTCTGATTGGCAAGGTGATCTCACTGGTACCGTGGACTGCGCCAGCGCCAATCGGTGCAGCATGGGGTGCCGGCTGGGTAGTGAGTAACGGTTTGCTGGTTGTCGCACTGATTGTGATTGACCTGCTGATCTACCTGCCATTCTTCAAAGTGTATGAAAAACAACTGCTGGCTCAGGAAGCCGAGAACGAAGCAGAAATGCATGCACAGACCGCTTGATTAACGAATAAGAATAGGAAATTTGGCAATGAACGAAGAAGCTGAATTCAATCTGGAATCCACCGTCATGGAACTCATCATCAATGCAGGCGAAGCGCGCAGCTTCGCCATGCAGGCCCTGCGAGCTGCCAAGCAGCACAACTGGGCACAGGTTGATGTGTTACTGACGCAGGCATCACAAGCATCCAAACGCGCCCATGACGTACAGACCATGCTGATTGGGCTCGACGAAGGCACAGGTAAAATCCCGGTGAATCTGATCATGGTGCATGCTCAGGACCATATCATGACCTCCATGCTGGCGCGGGAAATGATCGAGGAACTGATCGAAATCCACAAACAGTTAAGCAAGGGAGCAAACGCATGAGCGTGTTCCCGCAAGATTTCCTGTGGGGTGCGGCCACCGCCGCCTATCAGGTAGAAGGCGCGCATGATGCGGACGGGAAAGGACTTTCCAACTGGGACGTCTATTCCCATCTGCCCGGCACCACCTACATGGGTACCAATGGCGATGTTGCCGCCGACCATTACCACCGTTTCAAGGAAGACGTGGCGCTGATGTCCGAGCTCGGCATGAAGAGCTACCGCTTTTCGGTTTCATGGCCACGGATCTTCCCGACAGGGCGTGGTGAAGTGAATGAAGCCGGCGTGAAGTTCTACAGCGACCTGATTGATGAACTGCTGAAATACGGCATCGAACCGATGCTGACCATGTATCACTGGGATCTGCCGCAGGCGCTGCAGGATGATATCGGTGGCTGGGAATCGCGCGAAATCGTGGATGCCTTTGAAGGCTATGCCCGTCTGCTGTATGAGCGCTTCGGTGATCGGGTCAAGCTGTGGGCAACCTTCAACGAAACCATCGTCTTTACCGCGTTTGGTTATCTGACCGGGATGCATCCGCCGGGAGTGAAAGATCCGAAACGGGCAATCCAGGCCTGTCACCATGTGTTTATTGCGCATGCCCGTGCGGTGGAAACCTTCCGTAAGATGGGGGTGCAGGGACAAATTGGCTTCGTCAACGTGATGCAGCCGAATGATCCGATCAGCGATAAGCCGGAAGATGTCAAAGCCTGTGAATTCGCTGAAGGCTGTTTCACCCACTGGTTCTTTGATCCGGTGCTGAAAGGCGAATACCCGGCTGAATTGCTGGCGATGTCGCAGGCGGCGTTTGGCGCACCGGCATTTGCGCCGGGTGATAAGGAACTGATGAAGAACAACATTTGTGACTTTATCGGCCTGAACTATTACAAACGCGAATTGATTGCCGCGAACCCGGATGTTGATGGTTTCGCTATGAATACCTCCGGTCAGAAAGGCTCCGGTCAGGAACTGGGCTTTAAAGGTCTGTTCAAGATGGTACGCAATCCGAATGGCCGTTATACCGACTGGGACTGGGAAATCTATCCGGAAGGTTTAACCGACGCCATCATGCGTATCAACAAGCGTTATGGCAAGGTGCCGATCTACATCACCGAAAACGGGCTGGGTGCGAAAGACCCGATCGTGAATGGTGAAGTACTGGATCAGCCGCGTATCGATTACCTGCGCGACCATATTCAGGCGACGGCAGAAGCAATCAAGCTGGGCGCGGATGTACGGGGTTATTACCCGTGGTCATTCATTGACCTGCTGTCTTGGCTGAATGGCTACCAGAAACAGTACGGTTTTGTTTACGTGGACCATGAAAACAAGTTGGCGCGTAAGAAAAAGCTGAGCTTCGGCTGGTATCAGGACGTCATCCGTACCAATGGCGAAAAACTGTAACTAAACCTGCCCCTGCTTCGTCGGGGGCTTTTCCGGAGAGAACATCATGGACATGTCGACAACAGAACTGGTGGGCCTGGTGGCAGGATGTCTGACCACCGGTTCCTTTGTCCCGCAGGTGATCAAAACACTGAAAACGAAAGATGTGTCAGGGATTTCACTGGTCATGTACATCGCATTGTGTACCGGCATTACCCTGTGGCTGATTTATGGCATGATCAATCAGCAGGTATCGATCATTGTCGCAAATGGCATCACTCTCATTCTGGCACTCATCGTACTGTATCTGAAAGTCCGTTACCGGAATCAATGACTCTGACCTTCTGTCGATGAGGAGCTTGCGGTAACCCGTGACGATCTTGGATAATTCCCGTTTTGGCGAATTGATCAGCGGTTCATTCAGGTAGGGTAAAACATGGCAACAATAACAGATGTCTGTCGGCTTGCAGGCGTATCCAAAGCGACAGTATCCCGCGTACTGAACAATACCGGACAGGTGAAAGAAGCTACCCGCGAACAGGTCTATAAAGCCATTCAGGAACTGAATTATCGTCCCAACAGTCTGGCGCAGGCGCTGGCAACCCAGCGTTCCAATACGATTGGACTGATCCTCTCTGATTTTAACGGAAATTTCTTCGGTGATTTGCTGCGTCAGGCCGCGCAAAGCGTGGAGCTGGCCGGTAAACATCTGATCGTCACCGATGGCCACGATAATCCGGAACGCGAAATCGCCGCCATCAACATGCTGGTCGATCGCCGCTGCGATGCCATCGTGCTTTACAGCCGCTTCATTCCGGAAGAAAAACTGATGGAAATGATTGATGAGCTGCCCGTGCCGCTGGTCGTCATGAACCGTCAACTGCCGAAAGCACCGGATCGCTGCATTGTATTTGCCCAGCAGGAAGCGGCACATGCCGCCGTCACTCATCTGCTGGAACTGGGACACCGCGACATCGCCTGTATCACGGCACGTATGCGAACCCCGACCGCAAAAGCCCGTTTGCAGGGTTACCGCGATGCACTGGCCGATTACGGTATCCAATATAATCCGAACCTGGTCGCGCACGGTGAGAACCTGATCCCGAGTGGTTACACCGCTTGTCAGGAGTTGCTGCGCAATGGCTGTCGTTTCAGCGCACTGTTCTGCTGTACCGATAATATGGCGGAAGGGGCTTACCGCGCATTAAGCGAAGCCGGTTTGAAAATTCCGGATGATATTTCTGTATTCGGTTTCGATAATGAACAGATGACCGCATTCATGACCCCGTCACTCTCCACGGTCAACATTCCGGTTATCGACATGACCAAAATGGCCATTGAACAGGTCATCAAACTGATTAACGGCGAGAACACCTTTGCCATTCCGCTATTCCACGGAGAGCTGGTATTACGCGAATCTATCCGTCAGTACCAACCAAAAAGCAATACCCAAACTAATTGAAATTGCAGCTAGGCGACAAGTGAACGCCGTCAACAACGCTGCAACTTCAAGTACGACAGGTAAAAGAGCCTCCGCAGAGGCTCTTTTGTTATCAGCGCAGCTTGTGCTGCCACTGTTTCACCAGCGCATAGATAGCCGGGATCACCAGTAACGTCAGGATGGTGGACGAGACCATGCCACCCACCATCGGCGCGGCGATCCGGCGCATCACTTCCGAACCGGTGCCGGTGCCCCACATGATCGGCAATAAGCCACACATGATGGTGACCACGGTCATCATCTTCGGCCGTACGCGCTCCGCGGCGCCCACCACAATCGCCGTGTAGAGATCGGCGACGCTCGGCGTCTGGTTTCCGGTAAGCTGCGACAGCTTTTCCTTCCAGGCATGTTCCAGATAGATCAGCATGATCACCCCGGTTTCTGCCGCGACCCCCGCCAGCGCAATGAATCCGACTACCACGGCGACGGACCAGGCATAGTTCAGCCACCACATCAGCCAGATCCCGCCCACCAGCGCAAACGGCACGGAGAGCAGCACAATCAGGCTGTCGGTCAGATTACGGAAGTTGAGATAGAGCAGCAGGAAGATGATCAGCAGCGTAAACGGCACCACGATCGCCAGACGTGCTTTGGCGCGTTCCATATACTCAAACTGACCGCTCCAGCTTAAGTGATAACCCGGCTCCAGTTTAACCTGCTGCGCAACCGCCGCTTTGGCATCGGCGACATAGGAACCAATATCGCGATCGCCGAGATCCACATACACATACGCCGACAGCTCGGCATTTTCGGTACGGATACTCGGTGGTCCCTGCTCCAGCCGCAGACTGGCCAGTTGCCCCAGCGGAATCAGCCCGCTATTCGTCGGCACCAGTACTTCACTGGCAATCGCTTGCGGCGTATCGCGCAGCTCGCGCGGATACCGCAGGATCACACTATACCGCTCACGCCCTTCCACCGTATTGGTGATGGTTTCTCCGCCCAGCGCGGTGGCAATCACGTTTTGCACCGTGCTGATCGACAGACCATAGCGCGCCAGTGCATCCCGATCCGGTATCAGCGTCAGATAATAACCGCCGGTGATGCGTTCGGCATAGGCACTGCGGGTGCCCGGCACCGACTTCACCGCCTGTTCCACCTGACGGGCAATACGCTCGATCCCGGCCAGATCCGGGCCGAATACCTTGACCCCGATCGGGGTACGGATCCCGGTCGAAAGCATGTCGATACGCGCCCGGATCGGCATGGTCCAGGAGTTGGCGATCCCCGGCATCTTCACGGCCTTATCCATCTCATCCACCAACTTTTCCGGTGTCATGCCCGGCCGCCATTCCGATTCCGGTTTCAGATTGACCACTGTCTCGAACATCTCCAGCGGCGCCGGATCGGTCGCGGTATTGGCCCGTCCGGCTTTACCGAACACCGATTCTACTTCCGGGAACGATTTGATGATGCGATCCTGCTGCTGCATGACTTCCGCCGCTTTGGTCACGCTCATCCCCGGCAGCGCGGCCGGCATAAACAGCAACGTACCTTCATGCAGCGTCGGCATAAACTCGCTGCCGATCTGCTTCAGCGGGATCCAGGTTACCCCCAGCATAATCAACGACAGCACAATCGTCGTTTTCTTAAAGCGCAGTACCCAGCCGATAAACGGTTTGTAGCCGGCAATCAGCACCCGGTTGATCGGGTTTTTCTGCTCCGCAATGATGTGGCCGCGGATAAACAGCAGCATCAGCACCGGCACCAGCGTGACCGACAGCAACGCTGCGGCCGCCATCGAGAAGGTTTTGGTGAACGCCAGCGGGCTGAACATGCGCCCTTCCTGCGATTCCAGAGTAAACACTGGCAGGAAGGAGACCGTAATGATCAGCAGCGAGAAAAACAGCGCCGGACCGACCTCTTTACAGGCCTCATAGATGATGTCACGCCTTGGTGTGCCGGGTTTCGCCCGCTCCAGATGCTTGTGCGCATTTTCCACCATGACTATCGCGGCATCGATCATCGCCCCGATGGCAATCGCGATACCGCCAAGACTCATGATATTCGAATTGAGCCCCAGCAGATGCATGCCGATAAAGGCCGCCAGAATACCGACCGGCAACATCAGGATCGCCACCAGCGCGCTGCGCACATGCAGCAGGAACACGATGCAGACCAGCGCCACGATGGCGCTTTCCTCCAGCAAGGTCTTCTTCAGGGTATCAATCGCGCGGTAAATCAGATCCGAGCGGTCATACACCGGCACCACTTCCGCTCCCGCAGGCAGACTGGCTTTCAGGCTTTGCAGCTTGGCTTTGACCTGTTCGATGACATTCAGCGCATTTTCACCGCTGCGCGCCACCACAATGCCGGCCGCCACCTCCCCTTCACCGTTCAGCTCCGCCAGGCCGCGTCGTTCATTCGGCGCCAGCTCGACCTGTGCCAGATCGCCGACCCGGACCGGGGTGCCGTTCACCGCTTTCACCACCAGTTGACGGATATCATCGAGATTGCGCAAATAGCCCTTAGCCCGCACCATGAACTCGGTTTCCGCCATTTCAATCACGCGGCCACCGACATCCTGATTGTTATTGCGGATAACATCCATCACCTCAAGCGGAGAAATGTTGTACGCCTGCAGTTTGCGCGGATCGAGCACCACCTGATACTGCTTCACGAAACCGCCGACACTGGCCACTTCTGCCACACCAGGCGTTGCCGAGAGCGGATAGCGCAGCGTCCAATCCTGCAGCGAACGCAGTGCCGCCAGTGACTGGTTTTTCGCCACCAGCGCATACTGGTAGACCCAACCCACGCCGGTGGCATCCGGTCCCAGGGTCGGGGTGATACCTGCCGGCAGCTTACCGGAAACACCATTGAGGTATTCCAGCACCCGCGAGCGCGCCCAGTAGAGATCGGTATGGTCTTCAAAAATCACATACACGAAAGACGAACCGAAAAAGGAGTAACCCCGCACCACTTTGGCTTTCGGCACCGACAGCAAGGCCGAAGTCAGCGGATAGGTGACCTGATCTTCCACCACCTGCGGCGCCTGGCCGGGATAGTCGGTATACACGATCACCTGCACATCCGAGAGATCCGGAATGGCATCCAGCGGGGTTTTCATCACCGCATAGATACCGCCAGCAATGGTAAGCAAGGTCAAAAGCAGCACCAGAAACAGGTTATGCAGCGACCAGCGGATCAGACCCTGTAACATGGTTACTGTCCTCCCATACTGGAGAAGGCGGCCTGCAGATTACTTTCCGAATCGATCAGGAAGTTCGCCTGCGTCACAACCTTTTCGCCCGCGCTGACACCGGCAACCGCAATCTGCCGTTCGCCTTGTCGCACTTCACCCCGCGCCAGCACCTGCACGTTACGTGGCACATATTTGCCTTCGCCTTTATCGATCAGCACCACCTGCCGCTGGCCACTGTCGATCAACGCCGATTCCGGGATCACCAGTTGCTTATCGCTTCCCACCGGTACTTGTAACCGGGCTTCCGCATACATGCCGGGTTTCAGCTTGCCCTGCTGGTTATCCAGTTCAATCCGCACCTGTACCGTCCGCGTTTCGGCATTCATGGTCGGATAGACAAAAGTGATCTTGCCCGTGAAGGTTTCTGCCGGATAGGCATTCACCTTGACCTGCACGTCCTGCTCCACTTTGACGGCCGCCAGATCCTGCTCGAACACTTCCACCAGCAGCCAGAGCCGGGATAAATCCACGATCTGATACAGCGCCTCACCGGCACCGAATTTCATCCCCTGGGTAATATTCTTGCTCAGTACGATGCCATTGGTGGGCGCCGTTAACGGCAGCGTGCGTTTCACGTCACCGCCCTCCGCCAGACGACGGATCGCGCCTTCCGGAATGTCCCAGTAACGCAGTCGCGTCAGCGCCGCCGATCCCAACCCGGCATCAGCGCTGCCATTCGGTTTGAATTGACGGGCAATGCGGTATTCCTGCTGGGCCACGATCAGTTCCGGACTATACAACTCGAACAGCGGCTGTCCGGCTTTGACCATCTGCCCGGTGGCATTGACGTAGAGTTTTTCCACCCAGCCATCCAGCTTGCTGGTGACGGTGTACTGCCGGCGTTCATCCACCGCAAACATGCCGACCGCCTTGATCTGCCTGGCCAGTTGCGCCGTTTGTACCGCCACGGATGTCACGCCCAGATTCTGCCGGCGAACTGCATCAATCTTCACCAGCCCTTTCTCGGCAGGCGCATCATCGGCATACACCGGAATATAATCCATGCCCATGCTGTCCTTTTTCGGCACAGGCGAGGTGTCCGGTTGTCCCATCGGATTGCGGTAATAGAGGATTTTGCGCTCTTTCGGTTGCGCATTCACTTCATCGGCATACACCGGAATGTAATCCATGCCCATGCTGTCTTTTTTCGGCACCGGCGAGGTGTCCGGCTGCCCCATCGGGTTCCGGTAATAGAGAATTTTACGTTCTGCCGGCTGGCTTTCCGTCGTGGTGCTGGCCGACTGATGCGCAAACCAGCCATAACTGGTCGCGCCGCCCGCCAGCACACCCGCCAGCAGCAGTAAAACTGATGATATTTTCATGCCCGACTCCACACCCGGCGGTTCGCCGGGCGTTATTCAAACCCTGTCCAGTAACCCATCACGGTTACTGACTCATCGCATTACATCGTGTGCAGCGAGACGATTGTCGGTGCTTCACCTTCGTTGGTGGTGAACATCGCCATGATGGTTTGACCCGGTTGCAGCCCCTCGAGCAATGTTGCATCCGCCACTTTGAACGGCATGGTCATCGCAGGCCAGCTCAGCTCCGTCACGGCATCATGTTCCAGCGTGACTTGCTGATTTGCCGCATCTACAGCCACGATCCGGCCATTTAACGGATAACTCTGCTGTTGCTGCTGGCTCATATTCATCGCCGGCATCTGACTCATGTCATGCGACATTGTCGCTTCTGCCTGTGAGCCGGCAGCAAACAGTGCGCTCAGGGTGAACAAGGCAATACGGGCAAATGTAGTAGTAGTGGAAGTCATTCTCTTATCTCCGAAAATCAATGCATAACCAGCCAGAATGCTGGAATAAAGCTATAAGCAAACGCTGACGATAGCGTCAGTGAAACAGAGCGGTCAGCCCTGAAAGATTCAGATGATAAGAGTGAGCGGAGGCGGCGAGAGAACACCGGGAATGAAGTCACGATAGAGCGAATCTACCGTCGGAAAATGCAGTTGCGTTTGTACTGCCAGCTCCCGCACCGGAACAATCGCGGGAGGAATGCCGGTACACAGCGGCAGACAGCTGGCACATTGTGAACCATGCTGCTGCATATCATGTGGGGCGGATGTATCGTGATGCGGCTTCATGGCCACATCCGTCAGCGCCATGTCCATGTCATCATGACAGGAGACCTCCATCGCCGGTTCAGCATACCCGGTCTGTACCACGTTCAGTTCCGTTCTGGTCATCGACTGCCACGCCGCGACCGACTGGAATGGAATCCAGCCTGTCAGCACCAGCATGAGCAGTAACCCGAAACGTCGCAGCACGTCGTAAATCCTGTAAAAAATCCGGTTATTTCGCCATGAGCATAAACAACCTTACCAAGAGTCTCAAGATTGCCACTGTGGGAAGGTGATAAATATTTACACCAACTGCCGCAGCCAGCGGATCTCGTCCGGCCAGATATCCGGGTTGACCGTTTCCAGAATCAACGGAATACGGTCGAAACGCGGGTCGCGCATAATGAATTCAAATACCGCCGTCCCCAGATTGCCTTCCTGCAGGCTGTGGTGACGATCCACCCGGCTGCCGAAGGTGCATTTCGCGCCGTTGAGATGCATGCCTTTCAGATAGTTAAAGCCGACTATCCGATCGAACTCGGCAAAGGTCGCACGGCAATCGGCTTCCGTACGCATATCGTAACCGGCGGCAAACGCATGGCAGGTGTCATAACAGACACCAACGCGGGATTTGTCCTCCACCTGGTCGATAATCGCCGCCAGATGTTCAAACTGCCAGCCCAGATTGGTACCTTGCCCGGCAGTATTTTCAATCACCGCCGTCACCCCCTGTGTCTGATCGAGCGCGATATTGATCGACTCGGCAACACGGCGCAGGCTCTCGGCTTCAGGGATGGCATTGAGATGACTGCCGGGATGAAAGTTCAGATAACACAAACCAAGCTGCTGGCAGCGTTGCATTTCATCAATAAAGGCCACCCGCGATTTTTCCAGCGCTTCCGGCTCCGGATGCCCCAGATTAATCAGATAGGAGTCGTGCGGCAGGATCTGTTCCGGCAGAAAACCGGCCCGTTCACAGGCCTGGCGAAAGGCAACGATGGTCTTGTCGGTCAGCGCCGGGGCATGCCACTGCCGCTGATTTTTGGTAAACAGCGCAAAGGCATTGGCACCGATTTCCACGGCCCGCTCCACCGCCAGTTCAAGTCCGCCAGCCGCGCTGACATGAGCCCCAATGTATTTCATTAATCGTTTCTGCCTTGTTTATCTTGTTATAAATCCGCCAGCAATCGCAGCAATCTCACGTATTTACGTAAAATATCGCTTACTGGATCAAACGCCGGAACCCACTGGCTGGTTATTCATCGTGACACCATATCTTATTTTGCGAAACAGTTCACAGACCATGATGCAGCCTCATGCCACAGTGTAAAAACAATGACTGATCATTTCGTTTGAGACCAGATACAGGAGCCTTCTTTCCATGAAAAAGATTTTTCTCTGCTGTGCCGCCGGCATGTCCACCAGCATGGTCGTCAATAAAATGCGCCAAGCCGCGACACAAAAAGGGATCGAGGTAGAAATCAATGCGGTTGGCATGGAAGAGTTTGAGGCCACCCTGCCTCATTATGACTGCTGTCTGCTCGGGCCTCAGATCCGCTACAAATTTGATGAATTCAAGAAAAAAGCCAGCGAACTGAACAAACCGATCGCCATCATCAACAGCATGGACTACGGCATGATGCGCGGCGACAAGATCCTGGCCGATGCCCTGGCGCTGATGGAGTAAAGAGCAGTCCTTTTTTACCACTGTTTAATCATCATCGATACCTGAGGGCGCAAGCCCTCTTTTTTGTGTGCGCATGACATCACCGACCGTCAGCAAACAAACTGATTTCTCTCAATTTTGTTCTATCATTCCCCGAATTCACACTCCGAGTACTGAAAATAAGAAGCCGGTACGGTGCATGCACTACTATTGTAAAACTTATGTTGGTATCCTCTGCACACAAGCCAGGATGCTAAATTAGTTCATGTCAACGGATCCATCACTTACTGATATCTGCCAATCGGAACACTCCGTTTGCAGGTGAGTAAGTCGTTCTGGTTTTCTCTGTCCATCAACTGGGAAAGACAATGATCACGATAAAAAAAGGATTAGATATTCCTATCAGTGGTGCGCCGGAACAAGTCATCCATGAAGCACCGGCAGTACATCATGTCGCATTGCTCGGTGAAGAGTTTCCGGGGCTGAAACCCACCATGCTGGTGAAAGTGGGCGACCTGGTGAAAAAGGGACAACCCCTTTTTGAAAACAAGAAAAATCCCGGCGTGATCTTCACCGCTCCGGCCGCTGGCCGGGTAACAGAAATCCACCGCGGCCATCAGCGCGTTTTTCAGGCACTGGTCATTGCCCAGAATCCGGAAATCGGGAGCGTCAGTTTTCCGCATTATCCGCAAGATCAGCTGGCACAGCTATCCCGGGAACAGGTACAACAGCAATTACTGGACTCCGGTCTGTGGACGGCATTGCGCACCCGTCCGTACAGCAAATCACCGGTCCCCGGTTCAGAGCCGAAAGCCATTTTTGTCACCGCCATGGATACCAACCCGCTGGCGGCCAGTGCCGAGCTGATCATCGAACAGCAAGCGGCTGCTTTCCTCAATGGTCTGACTGTCTTATCCCGTCTGACCGACGGCAAAGTTTATGTGTGCAAAGGCGAGAACTCCCTGCCCCGCTCACATATCGCTAATATCGAAGAAAAAGTATTCAGTGGCCCGCACCCGGCTGGCTTGCCAGGCACCCATATCCATTTCATTGAACCGGCCTCCGCGAAAAAGACACTCTGGCATATTAACTATCAGGATGTGATCGCCATTGGCCATCTGTTCGTGAGTGGCGAGCTCTATAACGAACGCATCATCAGTCTGGCCGGCCCCGGTGTCAGTAAACCACGCCTGCTGCGTACCCAGCAGGGTGCCTGTATCAGCGAGTTAACCCGCAATGAACTGCAGGCCGGAGAACAACGGCTTATTTCCGGCTCGGTGCTCGGCGGCCACAAGGCGGCGGAAGTACATGATTATCTGGGACGTTTCCATCTGCAGGTTTCCGTTGTGCCGGAAGGCAGAGAGAAAGCGTTCCTGGGCTGGATCATGCCGGGCCGGGAGAAATTCTCGGTGACCCGCAGTTTTCTGGGCCACCTGTCCAATATCCGGAACCTGGTCTTTACCACGGCGAAAAACGGTAGCGACCGGGCAATGGTACCGATTGGCAATTACGAGAAAATCATGCCGCTCGATATCCTGCCGACCCTGCTACTGCGTGATCTGGCCGCCGGTGATACCGACAGCGCGCAACAACTCGGGTGTCTGGAGCTGGATGAAGAAGACCTGGCGTTATGTACCTTCGTTTGCCCGGGCAAAACGGAATACGGTCCTCTGCTGCGTAAATGTCTGACCAAAATTGAACTGGAGGGCTGATTGATGGGCCTTAAGCATCTGCTCGAAAAGTTCGAGCCACATTTTTTACCCGGCGGGCGTCTTGAGCGCTGGTTCCCGCTTTATGAAGCGGCAGCCACTATTTTTTATACCCCCGGGACCGTCACCGGCAAAGCCTCGCATATCCGCGACAACGTCGATCTGAAACGCATCATGATCATGGTCTGGTTTGCCGTATTCCCAGCCATGTTCTGGGGTATGTACAACGTTGGACATCAGACCATTCTGGCACTGGGTGATCTGAGCGCAACCTCACTGGCTCAGCTCATCGACGGCAACTGGCATTACTGGCTGACCACATTGCTGGGCGGTTCCCTGCAGGCAGATGCCGGCATCTGCAGCAAGATACTGCTGGGCGCCAGTTATTTTCTGCCGATCTATATTACTGTTTTTGCTGTCGGCGGGTTCTGGGAAGTCCTGTTCTGTATTGTGCGGAAACATGAAATCAATGAAGGCTTCTTTGTCACCTCCATCCTGTTTGCGCTGATTGTACCGCCGACACTGCCACTTTGGCAGGCCGCACTGGGTATTACGTTCGGCGTGGTCGTCGCGAAAGAGCTGTTCGGCGGCACCGGCAAGAACTTTATGAACCCGGCACTGGCCGGCCGCGCGTTCCTGTTCTTTGCCTATCCGGCACAGATTTCCGGGGACAAGGTCTGGGTACCGGTTGACGGCTATTCCGGTGCCACATCGCTCAGTCAATGGGTTACCGGTGGTCAGCACGCCCTGATCAATAACGCGACGGGGCAGCCGATCCACTGGATAGATGCGTTCCTCGGCAATCTTCCCGGTTCCATTGGCGAAGTCTCAACCCTGATGATCCTGCTCGGTATGGCCGTCATCGTCTACATGGGGATCGCCTCCTGGCGCATTATCGCCGGCGTGATGATCGGCATGGTGGCTACGGCCACGCTGTTTAATGTGATCGGCTCTGATACCAATCACATGTTCTCCATGCCCTGGCACTGGCATCTGGTATTGGGTGGTTTTGCCTTCGGCATGGCCTTTATGGCGACCGATCCGGTATCCGCCTCGTTTACCGATACCGGTAAATGGTGGTATGGCGCACTGATTGGCGTCATGGTGATCCTGATCCGGGTTGTCAATCCAGCCTTCCCGGAAGGCATGATGCTGGCAATTCTGTTTGCCAACCTGTTTGCGCCATTATTCGATTATTTTGTCGCTCAAGCCAATATCAAGCGGAGGATCGCCCGTGGCCAATAAACACGACTCCATTGGCAGAACGTTTGCGGTGGTCGGCGGTCTCTGCCTGATCTGTTCTATTCTGGTCGCCGGCTCCGCTGTGGGTCTGCGTCCCTGGCAGGAAGCAGCCAAGGCCCGTGACCGCCAGTCAAATATTCTGAGCGTGGCTCAGTTGCCGCTGAAAAACATTCGCCAGACCTATCAGCAGCGTATCAACGCCCGGCTGATCGACCTCGCGACCGGCGAGTTTGCTGCCGGTGACGCCGATACCTATGACATGGTCCGGGCAGCCAAAGAGCCGGCCCGCAGCATTGCCATACCGAAAGAAAGCGATGTCGCCGGTATCCGCCGCCGGGCCAAACTGGCCCCGGTGTACTTTGTAAAAAGTGAGCAGGGGCAGACTGAAACCCTGATTCTTCCCGTCTACGGTCAGGGCTTATGGTCCACCATGTACGGTTTTATCGCATTGCAACCCGATGGCAATACCGTTAAAGGCATCACCTTTTATGATCATGGCGAAACCCCCGGTCTGGGCAGCGAGATCCAGAATCCCCGCTGGCAGGCGCTCTGGACGGGCAAGCAGTTCTTCAACGCCGATGGTCAATTCGAGCTGAAAATCATCAAAGGCGCTGCCGATCCGGCAGATCGGCATAAGGTCGATGGCCTGTCCGGTGCCACCCTGACCAGTAACGGTGTCGAGCACCTGTTTGCATACTGGATGGGACAACATGGTTACGGTCTCTTTCTGAGCAAACTGCGTAGCGGAGAATTAAAATATGAATGATCGTAAAGAAGCGAAAAAGGTGCTGCTCAGCCCATTCCTCAGTAACAACCCGATCATGCTTCAGGTTCTGGGGATCTGCTCTGCGCTGGCTGTCACCAGCAAAATGGAGACCGCATTTGTCATGGCGATCGCCGTCACGGTTGTGACGGGGTTTTCGAACCTGTTTATCTCACTGATTCGTCATGTCATCCCTAACAGTGTGCGTATCATTGTGCAGATGACCATCATCGCTTCACTGGTAATTGTGGTGGATCAGCTGCTGAAGGCGTTCTCCTACGAGTTATCCAAGCAGCTTTCCGTGTTTGTCGGCCTGATCATCACCAACTGTATCGTCATGGGACGGGCAGAAGCCTATGCGATGAAGAGCCCGCCGTTGCTGTCATTCCTGGATGGCATTGGCAATGGCATGGGCTATGGCTTCATTCTGCTGCTCGTGGGTACCATCCGTGAAATCATCGGTTCCGGCAGCTGGTTCGGCATCACGCTGTTTGAAACCGTCAATAACGGCGGATGGTACATTCCGAACGGCATGCTGCTGATGCCGCCCAGCGCCTTCTTCCTCATTGGTTTGTTTATCTGGGTGCTGCGGACATTCCGTCCGGAACAACAGGAACCGACTGAACATGGCCACAAGGAGTAAGCCATGGAACATTATCTGAGTTTATTTGTTAAATCGATTTTCATTGAAAACCTGGCGCTGTCGTTCTTTCTGGGGATGTGTACCTTTCTGGCGGTATCCAAAAAGGTAAAAACAGCGTTGGGCCTCGGAATTGCAGTCATCGTGGTACAGTCGATTGCGGTTCCGGCCAACAATCTGGTGTTTACCTATGTACTGAAAGAGAACGCGCTGGTTCAGGGCATGGACCTCACCTTTCTGGGCTTCATCACCTATATCGGCGTTATCGCGGCGCTGGTTCAAATCCTGGAAATGTTTCTCGATCGCTATGTGCCGTCACTCTACAGTGCACTCGGCATCTTCCTGCCACTGATCACGGTGAACTGCGCCATCTTCGGTGGTGTTTCGTTCATGGTGCAGCGCGAGTATAACTTCGCCGAGTCAGTGATTTATGGTGTGGGCTCCGGTACCGGCTGGGCGCTGGCGATCGTGCTGATGGCCGCGATCCGCGAGAAAATGAAATATTCCGATGTCCCTCCCGGCTTGCGTGGTCTGGGCATTACTTTTATCACTGCCGGACTGATGGCCCTGGGCTTCATGTCTTTTTCCGGTATATCGCTGTAAGGAGCCAGTAATGCAAGAAGTGATTCTGGGCGTGGTCATGTTCACGCTGATTGTACTGGCACTGGTAGTGCTGATCCTGGCGGCCAAATCCAAACTGGTCAGTGCCGGTGATGTCACGATCAGTATCAATGATGAACCGGACAAAAGTATCACCACCGAGGCCGGTGGCAAACTGCTGGGCGCGCTGGCCGCTAATGGCATTTTCATCTCCTCTGCCTGTGGCGGTGGCGGTACCTGCGGTCAGTGCCGCTGTAAAGTGCTCTCCGGCGGTGGCGATGTACTGCCGACGGAGATGAACCACCTGAGCAAGCGCGAGGCGCGCGAAGGTGAACGTCTGGCCTGTCAAGTGACCGTGCGTCAGGATATGGCCATCGAATTGCCGGAAGAGGTCTTCGGCGTCAAAAAATGGGAATGTACCGTTATTTCCAATGACAACGTCGCCACCTTTATCAAAGAGCTGAAGCTGGCCATTCCGGCTGGGGAACATGTCCCGTTCCGCGCCGGCGGCTATATCCAGATTGAGGCAGACCCGCATCATGTCCGTTTCAGCGATTTTGATGTTCCGGAGATGTACCGAGCTGACTGGGATCGGTTCAAACTGTTCGGCCTGGAGTCCAAAGTAGATGAGCCGATTGTCCGCGCCTACTCCATGGCCAACTATCCGGAAGAGAAAGGCATCATTCTGCTGAACGTGCGTATTGCGACGCCACCGCTCAATCAGATGACGTTGCCGCCAGGGAAAATGTCCTCTTACATCTGGTCGCTGAAGCCCGGTGACAAGGTGACGATTTCCGGGCCATTCGGTGAGTTCTTCGCGAAGAAAACCAAGGCGGAAATGGTCTTTATCGGTGGCGGTGCCGGTATGGCGCCAATGCGTTCACATATTTTCGACCAGCTGAAACGTCTGGACTCCGATCGCAAGATCAGTTTTTGGTATGGCGCCCGTTCCGTGCGCGAGATGTTCTATGTCGAGGATTTTGATCAGCTGGCGGCGGCGCATCCGAACTTCACCTGGAATGTCGCGTTAAGCGATCCGCAACCCGAGGATAACTGGACCGGTTACACCGGCTTTATTCATAACGTGCTGTATGAAAACTACCTGCGTGACCACCCGGCACCAGAGGATTGCGAGTTCTATATGTGCGGCCCGCCGGTGATGAATGCGGCCGTCATCAAGATGCTGAAAGACCTGGGTGTCGAAGATGACAACATTCTGCTGGATGATTTCGGCGGTTGATGGTTTCGGCATCGCATAACGAAAAGCCAGCCTCAGGCTGGCTCTTAACAAGGAGCTGTCTATGATGATCTTCTTTGCCACTTTTTCCCTGTTTCTGGTGGTCTTTCTGATTATGGCCGTGGGTTACATTATCCAGCGCAAGCGGATCCATGGTTCATGTGGCGGATTGGATGCGATCGGCATCGAAAAAGAGTGTGATTGCCCGGAACCGTGTGAAAAACGCAAGGCACAGCAGTTGATCACCCGCATTGCTGAACCCGGCGAAAAACAGCCCTAAGCGCAACATCCATCAGCGACTGATGACGTACACGTCGAACCGGTTGCTTTTGGTTTCGATGCTCATGCTGGGCGTCATCTCATTGAGATAACCGGCATAATCCGGACGCTTGACCACCACCCGTTTACCCGCCACCGCTAATGCTGCCGGTAACAGTGCATCCGCATCCAGATCGGCCCCCACCAGCGACTGAAATACCCGCATCTCTTTTTTGACCAGCGCAGATTTCTGCCGGTGCGGAAACATCGGATCGAGATAGACCACATCCGGGGTAAACCCCAGTTGCCGCAGATTCTCCAGCGCGGAACCGGGACGCAGGGACATCCGCTCCCGCATCCAGCTACCAATCTCGCTATCCTGCTGCGCGCGCTGCAATCCGTCTGCCAGCAGCGCCGCCACGACCGGATGCCGCTCCAGCATCGTGACCTGACAGCCCAGCGACGCCAGCACAAACGCATCCCGTCCCAGCCCGGCGGTGGCATCCACCACCGTCGGATTGGCGCCGGCCTTCAGACCGACTGCCTTGGCGATGGACTGGCCGCGGCCACCACCGAACTTGCGCCGGTGCGCCACCGCGCCTTCAACAAAATCGACAAAAACCGGACCCAGTTTCGGTTCATCCAGTTTCCGCAGTTCCAGATGCTGTTCACCCCAGACCAGCGCAAACGGGGCATCCGCTGTCAGTGGCTGTAAACCGGCAGCCAGCTCGGCGGCCTGTGCCGTACGTTCCGGGACTTCTGCGATAACCTGAATGGGATACATACCCGCCATTATTGAATCCCGGAATGACGCAACAGGGCATCAATCTGCGGTTCTCTGCCCCGGAATGCCTTGAACAGGGTCATTGGCTCGTCTGAACCACCTTTTTCCAGGATACATTGCAGGAAATCACGACCGGTCTGCGGGTTGAAGATCCCTTCCTCTTCGAAGCGGGAGAAGGCATCAGCCGACAAGACTTCCGCCCATTTATAGCTGTAGTAGCCAGCCGCGTAGCCACCACCAAAAATATGGGAGAAGCTATGCTGGAAGCGGTTAAAGGCCGGCGGCACAATCACCGAAACCTGCTGGCGGACTTCATCCAGGATCTGCTGCACGCGGCCACCCCGTTGCGGGTCATATTCGAGATGCAGGCGGAAATCAAACAGCGCGAACTCCAGCTGACGCACCATCTGCATCGCGGACTGGAAATTCTTCGCGGCCAGCAGTTTATCCAGCTCGCTTTGCGGTAACGGCTCCCCGGTTTCGTAGTGACCGGAGATCACGGCCAGCGCTTCCGGTTCCCAGCACCAGTTTTCCAGGAACTGGCTCGGCAGCTCCACCGCGTCCCATGGTACCCCACTGATCCCGGCAACACCGGCCACGTCAATCTGCGTCAGCATATGATGCAGGCCATGCCCGAATTCATGGAACAGGGTCACGACTTCATCATGGGTAAACAGCGCCGGTTTACCCTCGACCGGACCGTTGAAATTGCAGGTCAGATAGGCCACCGGGTGTTGCAGCTGTCCATCCTGACGATAACGGCGACCCATGCAGTCATCCATCCAGGCGCCGCCGCGTTTCTTCGCGCGGGCATAGAGATCGAGATAGAAGCTGCCGCGCAGTTCTCCCTGCGCATCCACGATGTCATAGAAACGGACATCCGGGTGCCAGGTTTCCACTGCCAGGTGCGGTTTGATGCGGATGCCAAACAAGCGTCTGACCACCTCAAACAAGCCCTGCAGCACTTTGTTTTCCGGGAAATAAGGACGCAGCGCCTCGTTCGAAATCGAATATAAATGCTGTTTCAGCTTTTCGCTGTAATAGGCGATATCCCAGGCCGCCAGTGTTTCCACCGCGTGTTCCTGCTGCGCGAAGTCCTGAAGCTCCGCCAATTCCCGCTGCGCATGCGGACGGGAACGTGCCGCCAGATCCGTCAGAAAATCGATCACCTGTTGCGTGGAATGCGCCATCTTGGTGGCCAGCGAGCGATCTGCATAATTCGCAAAACCCAGCAACTGGGCCAGTTCATGGCGCAGGGCCAGAATTTCTTCAATCAGCGGCGAGTTATCCCACTGACCGGCATTCGGCCCCTGATCGGAGGCGCGGGTGGTAAAGGCGATATACGCTTCTTCACGCAGGGCCCGGTTATCGGCATACATCATCAGTGGCAGGTAGGACGGGATATCCAGCGTAAACACCCAGCCTTCCAGCTCACGGCTTTGCGCCTGCTGTCTGGCCGCCGCCTTGGCCGAATCAGGCAGACCGGCCAGTTCCGCTTCATCGGTGATCTGTTTGCTCCAGGCTTGCGTGGCATCCATCACCTGATTGTTAAACTGGGACGCCAGCTCGGATAACCGGCTGACAATCTGACCGTAACGCTGTTGCTGCTCCGGTGGCAGGGCGATACCGGACAGACGGAAATCACGCAGCGTATGATTGACCTGTTGCTGCTGCGCCTGGCTCAGACGACGGAATTCGTTACTCTCCGCCAGTTGCTGATAGGCCCGGTACAGCCCTTCATGCTGACCGACAAAGGTCTGGTATTCCGACAGTAACGGCAGACAGGCTTCATAGGCAGTGCGCAGCTCGTCGCTGTTCACCACGGAGTTCATATGGCTGACAGGAGACCAGATCCGCGACAGGCGATCATCGCTCTCTTCCAGCGGGGCAATCAGGTTATCCCAGGTGAAGTTTTCCGAAATCCGCAACACATCAGCAATACGCTGTCTGGCATCGCTGATCGCCTGTTGGACGGCAGGCTGGACATGTTCTGGTTTGATCTTGCTGAACGGCGGCAAGCCATCCATGGATAACAGCGGGTTGCTCATCGGCACTTACCTCGGCATACGGCACAGAAACAAAGAGTGATTCTTATTAACATGCGGGCAGATGCTCCATTTATCAAGCCTTACTGGCCAGCATATCTTTATATGAGTTGGCAACTGACAAACATCCCTCATTTTTGACTGTTTTATGATATTCTGCCGGCATTTTTAGCTTCGCGCGGATGCACGCATGTCTATTCAAGCTTCAGTTGCAGAACGTCTGGACGCCGTTCGCCGTTCCATGCAAAAACTCGATATTCAGGCATTTATTGTCCCTCATGAGGATGAACACCTCGGGGAATATACCGCGCCGGCCGATGAACGGCTGGCCTGGATCACCGGCTTTACCGGCTCGGCCGGGGTGGCGGTGATCTTGAAGGATAATGCGGCCTTATTCGTGGATGGGCGCTATACCGTTCAGGCCCGGCAGCAGGTAGCAGAAGAACAGTTTATTTTGCTGCACCTGACGCAGGACCCATTTATTCACTGGTTGCTGCAACAGCTACCGGCTGGCAGCCGGGTCGGTATTGATGCCCGTCTGCACAGTCTGGACTGGTATCGCAAAGCCGCGCAGACACTGGCCACCGTCCAAATCAGCCTGCATCCGCTGGACGAAAATCCGATCGATCTGCACTGGACCGAACGTCCGGCCCCGTCATCGGCCCCGGCCCGTCTGTTCGCCGAAGCGATTGCCGGCGAAAGCAGCCAGTCCAAACGTCAGCGCATCGCGGCACAGTTACGGGCGCAATCGGCAGATGCCCTGTTGCTGACACAGAACGAGTCCATCAACTGGCTACTCAATATCCGCGGCAGCGACATCCCGGCACTGCCGGTGGTCAACGCGTTTGCCATCCTGTACAGCAATGCCACGCTGGATCTGTTCATTGAGCCCAGCCGGCTGGACAGTCAGTTCAGCACCCATGTTGGCAATGATGTTTCCGTTTACCCGTCCTGCAAGCTGAGTGATGTGCTGCAACGTCTGGGTGAAGATGCCCTTAGCGTCTGGCTTGACAGCGCCACCACCAATGCGGCCTGTGCCCTGCAATTGCAGCAGCACGGTGCCCAGTTGCTGGATCAGCCGGACCCGACGCTGCAGGCCAAGGCCTGCAAGAACGAAACCGAAATTGCCGGCATGTGTGAAGCGCACCGTAAAGATGCGGTTGCGATGTGCCACTTCCTGGCCTGGCTGGATCAGTCTGTCGGCGATGGACTGCAAAGCGATGAAGCGCAACTGGCCGAAAAGCTGGAAAGTTTCCGGCTACAACAACCCGGTTATCTGGAGCCGAGTTTTGCGACCATCTCCGCGTTGGGCCCGAATGCAGCCTTGCCACACTACAATTTCCGTAACACCACGCCGCGTCCTTTCGGTCTGGATGGGATCTATCTGGTCGACTCCGGTGGCCATTATGAAGAAGGGACGACCGATATTACCCGCACCGTGCAGGTGGGCGAAGTCAGCGATGAAGTCCGCCAGTTATTTACCCTGGTGATGAAAGGCCATATCGCACTGAGCCGGGCGCCCTTTCCGAAAGGCACCTGCGGCATGCAACTGGATGTGCTGGCGCGTCTGCCATTATGGCAGGCCGGCTTCAACTATGATCACGGCACCGGGCATGGTGTCGGTCATGTGCTGAGTGTGCACGAAGGGCCGCAACGCATTTCGCCGAAAGGCAGCATGACACCACTGGAACCGGGCATGGTCATTTCGAACGAACCCGGCTATTACCGCGAAGGGGCCTTTGGCATGCGCTGTGAAAACCTGGTGGAAGTCGAACCGGCAGCACAGATCGGTGAAACCGAACGCTACACCTTCCGCAACCTCACCCTCGTGCCGTTCGATAAACGTCTGTTACTGCCGGAACTGCTGACCGCTGAGGAAAAGCAGTGGTGGAATGATTATCACCGTGACGTATTCCTGAACCTGGCGCCTTCCCTGCAGGGGAAAGAACTGCTGTGGCTGGAACACGCCACTGCGGCGATCTGATGCTGTTACCGATGACTTCCCTTAACACGGCGCAGGCAGCCGGCCGGCAAACTGGTAGTCGGCGCCTGCGATTGTTACAATCTGATTTATTTACCGTGTTATTTAGCAAGCTAGCCACAAGGAATACCATGCTGTATTCAGCCTATTTCCGCCGTCAGCTGGAAAAATTACCGCTGTTACCCGTAGATAGCGATGCCATGCAGATCCTGCATCAGGCCAGCCAGTTTAAGCAACGGATCCTGGAGTTGATTGCCCGGGCCGAGCGCCGGATTTATCTGGTCGCACTCTATCTGCAGGACGATGAAGCCGGCCGCGAAATCATGCAGGCACTGTATGACGCCAAGCAGGCCCGTCCGCAACTGGATATCAAGGTGTTTGTCGATTTTCACCGCGCCCAGCGCGGCCTGATTGGCAAAGGCGCCCAGTCCGGCAATCATGAGATGTATCAGGAATTCGCGACCCGTTACCCGTCCTGTGATATTCCGTTTTACGGAGTGCCGGTAAAACGTCGTGAATGGCTGGGCGTGCTGCATCTGAAAGGTTTTCTGTTCGATAACACCCTGCTCTATTCCGGCGCCAGTCTGAATAACGTTTATCTGCAACAGCTGGAACGCTATCGTTTCGACCGTTACCACCAGCTCCAGAATGCCGATCTGGCTGACAGCTTTGCCCGTTTTATCCTGCGTCATTTCGTGAACGACACCGCCGTGCCGCGGCTGGATAAACCGGTCATTCCGGGTATCGGACAAATCAAAGCGGAACAGCGCCGTTTCCTCCGCCGTCTGCAGGCCGGACGTTATGAGTTTGAGGAGAGCGTGATCGGCCCTCGTCAGTTTGGTGTCACGCCACTGGTGGGTCTGGGCAAGCGCGGCAATCGTCTGAACCGGACGGTGCGCGATCTGATCCGCAGCGCCGAACGCGAAATCTTTATCTGTACGCCGTATTTCAATCCGCCCCGCGTGTTATCCCGGGATATTGACGGACTGCTGAAGCGCAAAGTAAAAGTGACCATCGTCGTCGGTGATAAGACCGCGAACGACTTTTATATTCCGCCCAGCGAGCCGTTCAAAACGGTTGGCGCCCTGCCTTATCTGTATGAGATCAATCTGCGCCGCTTTGCCAGCCGTTACCAGCATTTCATCGAGAACGGGCAGCTGAATATCATGCTGTGGCAGCATGAACAGCACTCCTATCATCTGAAAGGGATTTTTGTGGATGACCAGCTAAGTCTGCTCACCGGCAGCAACCTGAATCCGCGTGCCTGGGCACTGGATCTGGAAAATGGCATGTTACTGCGTGATCCGCACCGCCTGCTGTGTGACCGCTTCCAGGCGGAAAAGGAAAATATTCTGCAACATACCCACCGCCTGACTCACTTCAGTGAACTGGAACAGTTGCAGGATTACCCGGACGCGGTGAAACGCCTGCTGACCCGGATCCAGCGTTTCAAGGCGCATATCCTGCTGAAGCAGATCCTGTAATTCTTGTGACGACATGTCGGTGCCCGGTGCCATCTGCCGGGACACCGGCCGAATTGCCCAGCCCGAAAACCCAAACATACGACCTTTTGCACAAAGTGCTCAATTAATCGCCAATTGTGACAGCTGTGTGTCCCCCGAACCCCTCTGTTTTACCTGGTGTTTCATGTAATATCAGCCCACAGAATTTTAATAAAAAGGCACTGAATAAACGTGGAACAAAATATTCTTCTGCTGACGGATGAGAACTTGCCTTGTCTCTCGAAGTTCAATCTGTCGATGTATTCACAAATACTGGTGACCATCGTTTCACCAGAGGGCACTGTCGCCATCCCGACCGCAAAACAGTTACTGGCCATCCAGTCACAACAGCAGTGTCCTATCCGGCTCGAGCTCCATTCGTCTTCTGTAGTGAAGCAAGGGGTTTTCTGGGCCTGGAAACTGGGGGAACTGGCCGTATCCGCGCCGGATGCACAGATCACGATTCTGACCGAAGACAATACGCTGCAACTGCTGGCCGAACTCTGCGCCGAGCAGGATCAGTCTGTGCAGATACTGCAGATACATACCGCAGCCAGCGAGATTCCGTCAGGAAAAACAGAGACGCCGGCCGGGACTGCTGAGACACAGCCAACAGACCACCAGACAACCGCCACTGACGAAGAAGAGAAAAAGGCCTCTGTCGCAGCCACCGCACAGGCAGAAAAAGAAGAGCGTCAGCGCAGAAACGAGCAAATTATCAATTCGTTAATGAAAAAGGCGTCCGTGATGCCTTATCAGGTCGCCGAGGGAAAACCTGTTTCTGCGGTAAAAGAGCAGGAAGTTGAATTGGCACTGCAGGGTCAGCCCGGCTAACCGGACTGACCTGATTTGAACAGGCCGATCCTTTCAGGACCGGCCTTTGTTTTTATTCGGCCAGTGGAGCTGCCGTGATCTCTTTGGTTCCGGCCATCTCGGCCTTCATCAGCGCGAAATCCTGTTGCATACGCAGCGACGGCGTCCGGTCCATCAGACTGAACAGAATAATGGCTGCTGTCGCCAACAGGAAGCCTGGTACCATTTCGTACAGCCCGAACCAGCCACCGTTACGCCATACAATCACCGTCAGCGCACCAATCAGCATACCAGCCAGCGCGCCGTTACGGGTCATACGCGGCCATACCAGCGATAACAGCACTACCGGTCCGAAGGCAGAGCCAAAACCAGCCCAGGCATAACCCACCAGTCCCAGCACCTTGCTGGCCGGATCAGCGGCGATCACAATCGCAATCAGCGCGACCAGCAACACCATCAAACGGCCGACCCACACCAGTTCTTTCTGGGTAGCATTCGGACGGAAGAACACCTTATAGAAATCTTCGGTCAGCGCGGAAGAGGAAACCAGCAGCTGGCAGGACAAGGTACTCATGACCGCCGCCAGAATCGCCGACAGCAGAATACCGGCAATCCATGGGTTAAACAGCAACTGTGACAGGGTAATAAACACGGTTTCATGGTTCGCCTGTACCGCGCCGGCCTGACCCGGGTTTGCGGAGAAATAGGCGATCCCGAAATAGCCGACAGCAACGGCACCAGCCAGCGTGACCACCATCCAGCTCATGCCGATACGGCGGGCATTCGGGATGGTTTGTGCGGAGCTGGCGGCCATGAACCGGGCCAGAATATGTGGCTGCCCCATATAGCCCAGACCCCATGCCATCAGCGAAATAATGCCGATCGTGGTAGTACCATGGAACAGGTCGCTGTATTTCACATCCAGCGAATTGACCACCTGAACCGCCTCATCAAAACCGCCGGCATGCATCATGACAATCACTGGCGTCAGCAACAGGGCAAAAATCATCAACGATGCCTGCACGGTATCGGTCCAGCTCACAGCCAGGAAACCACCGACAAAGACATACACGATGGTCGCGGCCGCACCAGCCCACAAGGCTACATCATAGCTCAGGCCAAATGTCTGTTCGAACAGACGGGCACCGGCCACCATGCCGGAAGCACAGTAGATGGTGAAAAAGACCAGGATGACGACCGCCGCCAGTATTCGCAGCAGCTTGCTGCGATCTTCAAAACGGTGGGTAAAATAATCCGGCAATGTTAATGCGTTCTTGGTAATTTCGGTATAAACGCGCAGCCGGCCCGCCACCACCATCCAGTTAAACCAGGCACCGATAATCAGGCCAATCGCAATCCAGCTCTCAGAGATACCCGAGGCATAGACCGCACCCGGCAGCCCCAGCAATAACCAGCCACTCATGTCGGATGCACCGGCACTCATGGCCGTCACAAAACTGCCAAGACTCCGGCCACCAAGAATGTAATCGGACAGATCACGGGTGTAACGCCATCCCGCAATACCGATACCGACCATCGCCAGAATATAGATGACAAACGTAATTGTCGTCGGGTTCGTAAAGTTCACAGGCTTCCTCTCCCATGGGATTAGACAGGATACGGAATGAACAACCCCCGTATCTCGGAAAAGAGGGGGATGATAACCGATTCCGCTGCAGAGTGCGATGATATCTGCACAATCGCACCACGTTCGCCACCTGATGACTGTATTTCCCCCTTTATTGAAAAAATGAAAAAACAGCCACCCATCTGTTTTATCAGACCTAACGTAAACATCCATACGTGCTGATGATTCAACGAAAATAGCTGTGTCATACTCTGTTTATCCCCCCTCAATGCGGTAAACAAACATCATGACCAATCAATTCAGAGAAGAAGAAGATCTGCTGGGCAGCATGCCGGTGGATAACAGGCATTACTACGGGATTCATACCCTGCGCGCGCTGGACAATTTCCGGATCAGCGGTCAGCGTATCGGTGATGTGCCTGAATTCATCACCGGGATACTGCATACCAAAAAGGCAGCCGCGCTGGCTAACCGGGCCCTGGGAACACTGGATGCCGAGCACACGGACATGATTCTTGCCGCCTGCGATCTGATGCTGTCGACCGGCCGATGTTTTGATCAGTTTCCGCTCGATCTGTTTCAGGGCGGTGCCGGTACCTCGGTCAATATGAATGCCAATGAGGTGATCGCGAACCTGGCGCTGGAACTGCAGGGGCATCCGAAAGGCGCCTATCACATTCTGCATCCCAATGATCATGTCAACCGTTGCCAGTCGACCAACGATGTCTACCCGACCGCCTTCCGTGTCGCCCTGTACGAGAGCACCTTTGATTTGCTGAAAAAGCTGAAAGAACTGATTAAGGCGTTTGATGACAAGGCGACCAGTTTTAATGATGTGCTGAAAATGGGGCGCACCCAGCTGCAGGATGCAGTGCCGATGACACTGGGACAGGAATTCCATGCCTTTGCCGTGACGCTGCGCGAAGAGATCAAGAGTATTGGCCGCTGTCAGGAATTGTTGCTGGAAGTGAACCTGGGGGCAACAGCGATCGGGACCGGGATGAATACGCCGCCGGATTATTCCGCGCTGGCGATCCGCTATCTGGCCGAGATCACCGGGCACAGCTATGTGCCGGCAGAAGATCTGATTGAGGCGACCTCGGATTGCGGCGCCTATCTGATCCTGCACAGCGCTTACAAACGACTGGCAATGAAACTCTCCAAGATCTGTAATGACCTGCGGTTGCTGAGCTCCGGTCCCCGGGCGGGTCTGCATGAAATCAATCTGCCGCAGCGTCAGGCGGGTTCCTCCATCATGCCGGCCAAGGTCAATCCGGTGATTCCGGAGGTGGTCAACCAGGTCTGCTTTAAAGTAATCGGTAATGATGTCACCGTCACCATGGCTGCCGAGGCTGGCCAGTTGCAGCTGAACGTGATGGAACCAGTGATTGCCCAATGCCTGTTTGAATCACTGCATTTGCTGGGTAATGCCTGTACCTGCCTGCAGGAAAAATGTGTGGAAGGCATTACCGCGAACAAGGAACGTTGCGAGGCCTATGTCTTCAGCTCGATTGGTCTGATTACGTTCCTGACGCCGTATATCGGCCATCATGCCTGTGACGAGATCGGCAAGGAGTGCGTGGCGACCGGTAAATCCGTACGGGAAGCCGTACTGGAGCGGGGTCTGCTCAGTGAAGCGCAGCTGGACAATATCTTCTCCGTCGAGAATCTGAAAAAACCACGCTACCCGGTCAAATCGCGCTAAACAGACAGCTGCGCCGGTGGCGAGCCGGCGCCGTCTGCTCACGACAGCAATTCACGGACAAAATTGGGTACGGCCAGCGCGGCCTGGTGGGTATCACCGTTGTAATAATGAAGCCCGGCGATCCCGCGCTGCTGCAGACGCTGCTCCACCATATCCGCATCCAGCCGTTTCGGATCCCGCAACTGGCTGGCGCAAGCCATCGCCCAGAAGCCGCCATACAACGTAATGGGGATCAGCACCGGTCTGACTACCCGGAACACGGCCTTTAACTCGGAAAACAGATGCCGGCAGCGCTCCGGATGAAATTGTGGTGATCCGACATGCAATGACAGCAAGCCGTGGTCGCCAATCAGCCGGGCGCACTCGGTAAAAAATTCCCGACCATAGAGAGGTTCGGCATAGCCCTGCGGGTCGGTGAGATCAAGCACAATCAGATCAAACGGCTGCTGGCATTGCGCCACATAATGCAGTCCATCCGCAATCACCAGCTCCAGCCGCGGATCATGAAATGCGCCCTGATGGACTTTTTCGAAATACTCTTCCGCGATCGCCACTACCCCGGCATCCAGCTCGCAGACCACGACTCTCTCCATACCGGGATATTTCAGCAGTTGCCGGGCCGAACCGCCGTCACCACCACCGATAATCAGGGCTGTACGGGGATCGGGATGGGTGATCGCCGGAATATGGTTCAGATTTTCATGATAGAACCACTCGTCCGCCTCGGAGGTCATCAGATACCCGTCCAGACGGAACACGCGGCCAAACGCCGCCGTCTCGATGACTTCAATATGCTGGTACTGGCTGGAAAAATCATCCAGCACCTGACCCGAGCGGAATACGAAGCCGACATCGGGGCTCAGCCATTCCGTGATGAATTGTTCCGACAGATAGTGGTTTGTCTTTTTCATCCCATCCCCCTATGCGGCTTATCCGGCAGGCAGCTATGTTAACAATCATCACGTTATAATAAATTTTTTCACCGTTCAGACCGTGTACTGAATTATATTTATCGTATTGCATTAAAGAGGAAAACTTATGAAAACGATAGCAGGCTTCTTGTTTGCCGCGTTCTTGCTCAGCGCCTGTAATACCATTCATGGGATGGGAGAGGATATCCAGCGTGGTGGCGAGAAGGTGAAAGAAGCGGCCACCGACGTACAGCAGAAACTGTAAGCCACACGCCCGGCATACCGCTGCTGCCCATCATGCGCCCGGGGCAGCAGGTCTGAGGCTATTTGTGCTGATGGAGTGAAGACACCTTCTGGCAGGAAGAACGGTAGACCTCCGGGATCTGCTCCAGCCCATCCACCGTGATATCCAGATCGCGCAGCAGCCCGTCTTTGACATCATAGATCCAGCCATGTACCGCCAGCGATTGTCCGCGCCGCCAGGCATTCTGCACAATCGAGGTATAGCAAACGTTGGCGACCTGCTCCAGCACATTCAGTTCGCACATGTAATCCTGCCGTTCGTGTTCATCATCGATCTCGTCCATCTGCGGCAGATACTTGTAGTAGATATCCTTGATATTGCGCAGCCAGTTATCGATCAGGCCATATTCCTTGTTGCCCATGGCCGCAATGACGCCGCCACAGTGATAGTGACCACAAACGATAACATGTTTGACCTTGAGGACCTCAATGGCGTACTGAATCACCGACAGACAGTTGAAATCGGTATGAATCACCAGGTTGGCGACGTTACGGTGCACAAAGACATCACCTGGTAACAGTCCCAGCAGTTCATTCGCCGGCACCCGGCTGTCAGAACAGCCAATCCATAAATATTCCGGCGCCTGCTGTGACGCCAGTTTTTCAAAAAACCGGGGGTCTTCCGCCTTGATCTGCTCTGCCCACTGGCGATTCTGTTCAAACAATTGCTTCAGCAGTTTCACGCTTCTTCCTCCTTTTCCAGCCAAAAAAAAGGCCTCGCTAAAGAGACCTTTCGTGGTTCAGTCAGGCATCATGCCTCGAGCACATCCCTGAGCTTCTTCAGTGCATTCTTTTCCAGCTGACGGACACGCTCAGCCGATACGCCGTAACGATCTGCCAGTTCCTGCAGTGTCTGCTTGTTGTCCTCATCCAGCCAGCGGGCCCGGATGATTTGCTGACTACGTTCGTCCAGCCCCTGCAACGCATAGCTCAGACGGTGTTCGGCATGGTGGTCCCAATTGTCGTTTTCATACACTGCGGCCAGATCGGACGATTTGTCCTCCAGATACTGTGCCGGTGCAAAACTGTTTTCACTGTCATCGTCATCCCAGCCATCAAAGGAGTGATCCTGACCACTCATCCGGGCTTCCATTTCGGTGACATCTTCCGGTGACACACCCAGTTCATCCGCGACCGCACGCACTTCGTCATGACTAAACCAGCCAAGGCGTTTTTTGGTCTTGCGCAGATTAAAGAATAGCTTACGTTGCGCTTTGGTGGTGGCGACTTTAACCATTCGCCAGTTGCGCAGCACATATTCGTGTATTTCGGCCTTGATCCAGTGCACAGCAAAGGAGACCAGACGCACACCGACTGATGGATCGAAACGTTTTACCGCCTTCATCAGACCGATGTTACCTTCCTGGATCAGGTCAGCCTGTGGCAATCCGTAGCCAGAATAAGTGCGCGCGATGTGTACCACAAACCGCAGGTGTGACATAACCAGCTGACGGGCAGCTTCCAGATCACCGTGGTTCTGTAACTGTTCAGCCAGTTCCCGTTCTTTTTCCGCAGTCAGCATCGGAATGCTGTTGACTGCCTGAATGTAGCCCTCCAGGCTTCCCTGGGGAACCAGAACCAAATTGCGCTGAAGATCAGTACTCATCGAATACCTCTTTTACCTTAAAATCGAATGCTTCATTCAAAGAATGCTTTGATAACACATCCCGCAAGCGTCCGGGACATTTAAAGCTGTTCCGCATCAAGTTTTGCATATCTTGTCACGCTTGTTAATAATTTTCGGGCATAAAAAAGGGGAGACTTAAAGACTCCCCGAAATCTGAGCATGTTTCCGATATACCAAGTATCAAAAATACATCATCACCAAGCCAAAGGAGAAAGATAACTTTCCCAACAGAATTAACCCTCAAATAATCAGACAACCGCAATGCGCAAAAGTTCGTAACTTTTTCGATTTTTTTTAAATTTATTGCGGCTCGATTTCGCTCAGGTGTTTATGCACGGAAAACCAGGCCGCCCCCATGCTGAGCGACACGCCGAGCAGGATCAGCAGACCGCCATCCGCAGAGCCCAGCCCCGTCAGCCGGAAGCTGCTGTCATACAGTTCCGCCAGATAGGTCACTGCCTCTTCGCTGAGCAGCAACAGCACCTCGGACAACCACCAGGCCAGCAGGCCGCCCACCACGCCGTACCAGAAGCCCAGATAGAGGAACGGCCGCTGGATAAAGCCATCGGTCGCGCCGACCAGCTTCATCACTTCGATTTCGGCCCGGCGGCTGAAGATATACAACCGCAGCGTGTTCGCCACGGTGAGTAACAAACCGATCACCAGAAAACCACCGAAGACATGCACCAGCTGACGCGCCAGCGCAATAATACCGTTCAGCCGGGTCACCCACTGGATATCCAGCTTCGCCTGCTGTACCGCACTCTCCTGTTTCAGGCTCTGCAGCAACTGTTCGCTCTCTTGCGGGCTACGGAAGGCCTGCCACGGTTTGACTTCCAGCACCGGTGGCAGCGGATTATCGGACAGGTAAGCCTGCGCCTCCGAGAAACCGGAGAGTGCCTTGAACTCGCTCATGCCCTGTTCCGGCGAGATATAGCGCACCGATTCGACCTGTCTGTTCTGCCGGATGCGATCCTGCAAGGCCTGTAATTCTGCTTCCGTGGTACCTTTTTGCAGATAGAGCGTGATTTGGGTGCCGCTTTGCCACTGCGCCGTCACACTCTCCGCATTTTTCAGAATCACCATCAGTGCCGCTGGCAGGGCCAGGCTGACCCCAATCACCCCGATCGTCATCAGCGACGTCAGCGGGGTATGCCAGATCTCGCGCATGGTCTGCCGCAACTGTTGCAGATGGATATATACCCACAACGAAAAGCGACTGCCCTGCCCCGGCGATGGCTGCACATGAGAGGTTGCTTTACGCGCCATGTTCCGCTCCCGTATCTTCCACTAACCGTCCCTGCTGCAGTACCAGTTTGCGCTGACCGCTTTCCTCAATCAGTTTCTGATCATGACTGGCCACCAGCACGGCGACACCGAGTGCATTCAGTTCACGGAACAGTTGCATGATTTCATATGCCAGGCTGGCATCCAGGTTACCGGTCGGCTCATCGGCCAGCAGCAGTGGCGGCATATTCACGATGGCGCGGGCAATACCGACCCGCTGCTGTTCGCCACCGGACAGCATCATCGGGAAATGCTGCGCTTTCTTGTGCAGACGGACCTTGTCCAGTGCCGCCATGACCCGCTTCTGGATTTCCAGCGGTGACGCGCCGGCAATCTGCAGCGGCAGGGCGACATTGTCGAACACGGAACGATCGAGCAGCAGGCGGTGATCCTGAAAAATCATCCCTACCTGACGACGGATAAACGGCACTTCGGCCTTGGTGATGTGCGACAGGTCGCGACGGTTAAACAGAATACGGCCATCGGATGGCCGTTCCTGGATACTGATGAGTTTCAGCAGGGTACTTTTGCCGGCACCGGAATGACCGGTCAGAAAGGCCATCTCACCGGCGTGCAGATGAAAACTGACCTTCTGCAGCGCCATATGACCACCACTGTACACCTTACTGACATGGTCAAACTGGATCATGGTTTAGTGTTGTTCTCCGCTGAACAGCGCCTCGATAAAATCATTCGCCTCGAACTGGCGCAGATCTTCGATCGCTTCACCGACACCGATATAACGGATCGGAATGCCGAACTGATTGGCAATGGCAAAAATCACGCCGCCTTTGGCGGTACCGTCCAGTTTGGTCAGGGCAATACCGCTCACGCCCACCGCTTCACCGAACAGTTTGGCCTGACTGATGGCGTTCTGGCCGGTGCTGGCATCCAGTGTCAGCATCACTTCATGCGGCGCGCTCTCGTCATGCTTCTTCATCACGCGGACGATTTTCTTCAGCTCTTCCATCAGATGATTCTTGTTCTGCAGACGACCGGCGGTATCGGCAATCAGAATATCAATACCGCGGGATTTGGCAGCCTGAATGGCATCGAATATCACCGACGCCGAGTCGGCACCGGTATGCTGCGCAATCACCGGGATCTGGTTGCGCTGTCCCCATACCTGCAGCTGTTCTACTGCGGCGGCACGGAAGGTATCCCCCGCCGCCAGCATCACCGATTTACCCTGTGCCTGGAACAGCTTGGCCAGTTTGCCGATGGTGGTGGTCTTGCCCACACCGTTGACGCCGACCATCAGAATGACAAACGGTGTTTTGCTGCTGTCGATTGGCAGAGGCTGGCTGACCGGCTGCAAAATAGCGGCCATTTCCTGCTTCAGCAGGTCATACAAGGCTTCGGCGTCTTTCAGCTGGTGCAGTTTGGCCTGTTTGGTCAGGCTCTGCATGATGCGCTGGGTGGTTTCCACACCCAGATCGGCGGTCAGCAACTGGGTTTCCAGTTCCTCAAACAGGTCGTCATCGAGTTTTTTGCCGCGGAACAGCGCCATGAAACCGGCACCGATCGATTCGCGGGTGCGCATCAGCCCCTTGACCAGACGGCTGAACAGTCCGGCCCGTTTTGGTTTTTCCTGTGTCTCTTCCTGATACTCCGCGATCGGCTCAGGTTCTTGCACCAGTACTTCTTCTGCTACAGATACGACCTCAGGTTCAGTCTCTTCCGCGATCACCATTTCCGCTTCGGCGACCAACGGTTCAGCCTCGGTGACTACCGGTGCGGTGACGACGGTTTCCGGCTCAATGGCCGCGGGCGCTGCAACAACCGGCGCGACTGTTTCCGTAACCACTTCCGGCGCGGCCAGTTCCGTTACGGCAGACGAGGATTCTTCCGCTGGCGGCAGCGGAGCGGATACTTCGGCTTCCGGCGTTGTTTTCGGGGTTTCTTCCGGCGTTGCTTTATCTTTTGATCCCCGGCTGAACCAGGAGAAAAGTCCTTTTGCCATTAACGATTACTCACTTGCTGCATAGACTGCTAGAATGCCGCCTTCGATAGGGATGACGGTACATAAACTGGGCGTCATACTACCACCTTTTCCTGCTTTTGATGAAGAAACCCCATGGCACGCAGCAAAACTTCCTCTTCCCGTTCCACTCCTTCTGCCGGCCGGACTGGCACCATCCGTCTGATCAGTGGCCAGTGGCGCGGACGCAAACTACCGGTACACGATGTGGAAGGGCTGCGTCCGACCACGGACCGGGTCAAGGAAACCGTGTTTAACTGGCTGGCCACCGAAGTGCGGGATAGTCGTTGTCTGGATGTTTTCGCCGGAAGTGGCAGTTTGGGATTTGAAGCACTCTCCCGTTTCGCCAGTTATGTCATGATGATAGAGCAGGAGCCAAAAGCCGCGCGACAGCTGCAGACGAATCTGAATACGCTGCAATGTACGCAGGCACAGGTGATCTGCCGGGATGCGCTGCAGGTATTACAGGCCGGGTGCCATGAACCGTTTGAACTGGTGTTTCTGGATCCGCCCTTTCGTAAAAATCTGCTGTCGCAGGTGATCCCGCTGCTGGAACAGCAGGGCTGGCTGGCAGACAGAGCCCTGATTTATCTGGAACGGGAACGGGACGGCGAGGCGCCGGCCATTCCGCCAAACTGGCAATTATTAAAAGACAAACAGGCGGGACAAGTCTGTTATCAGCTCTATTTACGGGAGAAACCATCGTCATGAAAGGATTTTTTTTGTTGCTGGCCAAACTGATCGTGATGGGGTTCTGGCTGGGCAGCGTCTATTTCACCTTTCTGCATCCGTTGGAAGGCAGAATTCACACCCTGATCCCGGTGTTTGCCGTGCTGGTGCTGATGGTGCATGCCATTCAGGCCGCCATCATGACCCTGGTCGCCAAGGATCTGATCAAGCTGAGCCCGCGGGACTACATTGAATTGCTGCTGTTCGGTTTCTTCCGCATGCTGGAGCTGCGCGGTGAAATCTATGAAGCGGCACAGAGAAAGAAAGCGGAAATCGAGGCCAAAAAGGCCAATAACGCGCACCACTGAGGAATACCGGCTCATCCGGTCCTGATAATAAAAAAGGAGGCTTTCGCCTCCTTTTGCATTTTTACTGTCCGCGACTGGCTTACGCCTCGTCTTCTTCCGGTGCGGTTTCTTCCGGTTCCGTCAGCAGCTCGTCAATCAGTTCATGTTCTGATTCAGCCAGCGCCTCTTTGGTCACCGGTGCGGCAGCCGACGGCAACTCGGTCGGGATCGCCACCAGCGTACGGGTTGCTTCGATCGCATCTTCCAGTTTGACCTGAATGGTCTGACCCAGCTCGTAATACACTTCACCGTCGAGATAGGCCCGGCCTTCGTCATGATTGCAGACGAAACGCTTGCGGTCTTTCAGGATCAGGCTGCCCGGAATAAAGCACACCGCGCCATTTTCCAGCAGACGCACCTTGATGCCACTGCGCATCACATCCATGATTTCCGCATCAAATACTTGCTGCGAAACCACTGCCGGCGCCAGGAAACGGCTATATAACCAGTCACCGATATCGCGCTCTGCCATGCGGTTGCTGCGACGCGCCAGACTCAGCGCCTCGGTCAGGGCGGCATCCGGGCAGGCCGGGACCGTCTGCTGGCTGATGATGGCCTTCAGAATGCGGTGGTTGATCATGTCACCGTATTTACGGATCGGTGACGTCCAGGTGGCATAATGACTCAGACCCAGACCAAAATGTGCGCCCGGTTCAGCCGACATCAGCGAATAGGTCTGGAAGCGACGGATACGGTTGTCCAGATAGCTGGTTGGCTGCGCATCCAGCCAGTGACGCAGTTTGCAGAACCCGTCTAGCGTGAACAGCGATTCATCGCTGAGCGGCGCCTCATGCTGCTGCAGCAACTCCTGCGCACCTTTGAACTTTTCGACATCCAGACCGGCATGAACGTTAAAAATACCGTAACCCGGCTGCTGCGCGAGGAAGTCGCCGGCGCACTGGTTCGCGGCAATCATCGCTTCTTCCACAATCTTGTTCGCACTGCGGCGGAACGAGGCATGAATGGCCACCACTTCACCGGCTTCGTTCAGTTCGAAATCGTAGTCCGGACGATCCTTGAACAGGATGGCGTGTTCTTTCCGCCACGCCTGACGCGCAGAGGTAGCCGCATGCAGCAGCGCGATCTGTTCAGCCACCACCGGCGCCGGCTCGAAGCCTTCGGCACTGCCGTTTTCCAGCAAATCAGAGACCTGATCGTAAATCAGGCGGCCATGGGAACGGATGGTCGCGGCAAAGAAACGTGGATTTGGCTGCAAGGCACCGTCGGCGGTGATGAACATTTCGCAGCACAGCGCCGGCCGCTTTTCACCTTCCAGCAGCGAACACAGTTCGTCACTCAGGTGACGCGGGATCATCGGAATATTGCGGCCCGGCAGGTAAACGGTGAAGGCGCGTTTGGCCGCTTCTTTATCCAGCTCGCTGCCCTGCTCAAAATACGCAGTCGGATCAGCAATCGCAACCAGCAGTTTCCAGCCGTCAGCGGTGGTTTCCACATACAGGGCGTCATCCATGTCTTTGGTGGATTCGCCGTCGATGGTAACGAATGGCAGCGTGGTCAGATCCTCGCGGGTCAGCCCCTCTTCCTGTAACTGCCATTCCTGTTCGATTTCCGGAGCGGCGCGCGGTAAATCGTGCCGGCGAAGAACCACCCACCACGGTGCTTCCGGATCGTTATTATGCGTGACGTATTCGGTGATTTCGGCGAAATGGCCATTGCCTTCTTCGCCCAGCGCATGACGCTTCAGATTGGCGATGACCCAGTCGCCTTCCTTGAACTGTTTTTCATCCAGCCCTTTTTTCGGGCGGGCCTTGATGGTCTCTTTCAGTACCGGATGGTCCGGCACCACAAACAGGCGATCCTTGATCACCTTGATGCGCGCCACAAAGCGGGTCAGGAACGGCGCGACCAGCGATTCCGGTTCTGCCTGTTCTTTGCCATTCTCGGCACGGATCACGGCAACAATACGGTCGCCGTGCATCACTCGCTTCATCTGCTGTGGTGCAATGAAGTAGCTTTCACCGCGGTGATCGGTTTCCAGAAAGCCGAAACCACGATCGGAGGCGCGAACCACCCCTTCTTTTTTCGGCAGATTATCGCGAAGCTGCTGTTTGAGCTGCGCCAGTAGCGGGTTATCTTGAAACATGTTCTTTTTAGTCCTGTCAGGAAAACCTGAAGACTATACGGTGTTCACCGGGGGAAACCAAGCAGGTTTCCCCGTCAGCTCAGACCGGCAGCTGAATTTCGGCCAGTAAACCACCATCCGGCGCGTTGCTCAGCCGCAGCTCACCACCGTGCTGATGAATCAGCGTCCGGGCAATCGCCAGCCCTAGGCCGACACTGCCATCTTCGGTATTGCGGGCGCTGTCCAGCCGGTAGAAAGGTTTGAAGACGTTGTCCAGTTGTTCTTCCGGGATCCCCGCGCCATGGTCGCGCACGCGGATCAACAGTGACTCGGCGGTCTCTTCCAGCGACACTTCGGCATCACCGGCATATTTCAGTGCGTTGTTAATCAGATTCTGCAGCACCCGCCGCAGCACATCCGGCCGGCACTGATAAACACGTTTGCCTTCGGCATGGCAGAGCACCGGCTGGCCATTGTCTTCATAATCATCACACAGGCTGTGTAGCAGACTGACCAGATCGACCGGGCGGCTGGTTTCGCCCTGGTGATCATCCCGGGCAAAACTCAAGGTGGCATGCAGCATCCCCTCCATCTGGCTCAGCGTCTGCAGCATGCGGTCGCGATCATCCCCTTCCGGCAGAAATTCGCAGCGCAGCCGCAGACTGGTTAACGGCGTGCGCAGATCGTGGGAGATGGCGGCCAGCATCTGGGTCCGGTCCTGCACAAATCGGTTGAGCCGCAATTGCATACGATTAAACGCGGCCAGCGTTTCCGCCACTTCCAGCGGCCCGGTCTCATTCAGCGGTGGAATGGCGTCCCCCCGTCCAAACTGTTCGGCTTGCCGGGCCAGCAGTTTCAGCGGCCGCGTGGTCCGGCGCAGCAACACGAACAGCACGGCACCGATCAGCAATGCCACCAGCAACAGGCTCAGCAGCGAACTGGGTGACCAGGTCGGCGGCTCCCGATCGGCCAGCGAGCTGAAGTTCAGCCAGCGACCATCGACCAGTTCAATCGCACCGTACATGCGGACATCCCGCTGCCATAAGGGTGGTGGCATGTTATTCCGCGACCGCCCCTGCTTGTCCGGGCTTTGCTGGTGCATTTGCTGGAACATGGTGGGTGGCGGCAGATTGCTGACCCGCTCGGCACTAATCTGAATGCTGAGATTATTCGGATAATCCAGCAGATGCCGGAAAATGGTTTCATACTGCGCATTGTGTTCACTGGGTGAGAGCGGTACATCCTGAATACGCATCATCAGCGTTTCGCTGCGGCTGGCACGCAGAATTTCCTCATGCAGCTGGACCGGCGAACTACTCAGCAGACGTACCACCGAGGACAGCCGGATCATGGCATTGCGGCTGTTCACCAGCCCGAGCGCCTCGTCCCGCTCATGGCGGTAAATCTGCAGCCCCAGCACCTGGGCCAGAATCAGTCCGGCCAGGGCCAGTAATAAAATCTGCGCGGTAATACTCTGCGGCAACCAGCGCCGCCAGAACGAAAGCGGTTCAGCTGTCATGCCGGACCTCGGCGCTGAACATATAGCCACCGCCCCAGACGGTTTTGATCAGTTCGGGTTTTTTCGGATCAATTTCGAGCTTGCGCCGCAACCGGCTGACCAGGGTATCAATCGCGCGGTCAAACGCCTGCGCTTCCCGGCCTCTGGCCAGATCGAGCAACTGGTCCCGGCTCAGCACCCGTTTGGGACGTTCCAGAAACACCTTCAGCAGATCGAACTCCGCTGTGGAGAGACTGATGGAAACGCCGTGCTCATCCACCAGTTCGCGCCGCGCCAGATCCAGTTGCCAGTGATCGAAATGCAGCCGTTCCGGCAGTTCCTCCTGCGTCTCCGGCATCAGATTGGCGCGTCGTAACACCGCCCGGATGCGGGCCAGCAGTTCCCGCGGATTAAACGGTTTCGCCAAATAATCATCCGCGCCCATTTCCAGGCCGATGATCCGGTCCATCTCTTCGCCCATCGCGGTCAGCATCACTACCGGTAACGAAGACTTGGCTCGTAAATCGCGGCACAACGTCAGACCATCCTCGCCCGGCAGCATCAGATCGAGCACCAGCAGGGTGAAATGACCATTTTCCAGCAGACGCTTCATCTCCTTGCCATCACGGGCACAGGTCACCCTGAAGCCATGCTGCTCCAGAAAACGTTTCAGCAAATCACGGATATCAGCGTGGTCATCAACCACCAGAATATGAGGCAAAGTCTGGTTCATGCAGGGTTCCCCGGTAGCGCGTACTGTCAGTATATAAAGTTGCGTAAGGAATGTATGACAAATTATGTCAGCGGGCTAATCTGGCAAAGTCTGTTACAAAAAAGCCGGTTTCTGGCACAGCATTGCAACATTTATGGTCTGTAATGATAGTGCAAAAGCAATTTGATGCGAGAGAGGAGAAATATCATGTTCACACGCAAACAAGCTCTGCTGACCCTGGCCCTGATGAGCAGTTTACCTCTGGCCGGCTGGGCAGCGACAGAAGCAGCCAGCGCTGCGGCTCCGACTACGCCGGTGGTACAGCCTTGTCCGTTCGGTGGTCCGGATGGCGCAGGTCCTGGCATGATGCGTCAGGGCAAGATGATGGGCCGGGATGGTGGCCGTCACGGCATGATGCGGATGCACGATACCGAACAACTGCAGGCCCGGTTGGATGACATCAAGGATCCGACCGTAAAAGCCAAATTTATCGACATGATGAAAGCCCATGTGGCTTATGAAGAAGCCCAGCTGAATGCCACCAAGGCTTTCCTGGATAAACAGAAATAAGCTGTAAACCGTATTCTGCGCCTCTATTTTTCTGCTCTTTCCGTCAAATCAGGTGACCCGTATGACCCTGCCGGAAAGAGCAGTTTTTTTACCGCCATTCTTAACTGCTGCACCACCGCTTTCTGCCCCGTCAACCGATGATGTGTGGCCAGCCAGCTCCAGCTTTTCCCCTGCCAGAAACGTTGTATAAGCAAGGCCGCCTGTTCAGCAGGCATGTGCTTTAACATCCCGGCGTACACCTGCAACGCCCTGGTGATTGCCGGCCAGCAATGATCCGGCGAACGGTGATGATCGGTAAAGGCCAGCAGATCGTTTTTTTCCTGCTCCGTTAACGGCAGAACCGGCTGTGGCTGCAACAGCGGCAGAATCATGTCGGCAGGCAGATCCTGCAGCGAATGGGCCAGCCACACCGGCAACTGCTGCAAAAACAGTTGCTGCCATTCCCGAAGCTGAGCCTGTAATTCAGGCCGCAACGCAGTCAGCAGGACCGCGGCATGACAACCGGTCGCCACATCCTTGCTGAGCCCCAGCCGTACCGCCTGCCAGCCCTGCCGGCACCAGAACTGCAGCAGCTCCGGCGTCGCTGCAAACGAACAGCCGAGAAAATCGGCGTGCGCACGATAGTGTTCCGTCAGCGCGGCGATAATCTGGCTGCCTAACCCCTGTTGCTGACACAACGGATGTACTGCGATCCGCATCACCCGCAGATAGCGGTACGCCGCTGCCTCCCGGTAACCGCAGTGCGCCAGCAACGTCTGCGGTAGCAGCTGACCGCGTGGTCGCCGTCGCCCGGCCCAGATCTGTTCTGCCAGTGCCGCTGCGATCGGCCCTTCGCGCATCAGCAAGGCGACACCGTAAATGGCTGCCTCATCGCGCCACAGCCAGATCTCGATATCCGGACAATCCAGCAGCAACCGCAAATCGGTCGGCGAGGTCTGATAATGCGCCAGCACAAGCAAACCGAATATCTGACGCAATAACGCTTCATCCTGCAGTAGTTGAGCGGAGGTGATGGCCTGCAAGTACCCGCCGGGAACTCTTGCCGGCGGCGCACAGGCATCGGCATCCAGCAATAAAATGCGCGCCAGCAATGCCTCCAGCGGATCCTGTTCCGCCCAGCGCAGCGGCTCTTTTAACGTGTACTGTTGCCACGACGGCCACTGCCGGGCCAGCCAGCGGCACATCCGCAGTTCAAAGCCGTGACCAGAGCCCTCATAGCCGTGAATGGTGGTGGCATACACCACACGCTGATAGTGCTGCTGCAACCGGCGCAGTAATGCCGCCGGAATGGCCGCCGCCTCGTCAATCAGCAGTAAATCACCCGCCACCGGTTGTTCCAGCAGTGCTTCCGGGCTGAAAAAACACAGATGCTCATGCTGACCGGCAAACTGCATCAGGGTGCGTACCGACTGCTGCGAGGGCGCGGTCACGATGATGCGCTTTCCCTGCGCCAGCAGGCGTCGTGCCGCCAGGCCCAAGGCCGCCGATTTGCCGCGGCCGCGGTCGGCCATGATCACCAGCGGATAGCGGCGGGGTGCCAGGGCACAGGCCTGTACCGCTTCACAGATCCGGTGTTGTTCCGCGCCCAGACAACCCGACGCATCCGGCAGCATCTGCCAGTCGGTCTGCGGATAGTCCGGCAACGGGAATGCGGGCATAGCGCCCGGCAGCGCCCAGTGCCAGACTGCCTCATCCTGCAGCAACAGCCGCTGCAGGCGCTGCAGAAAATGCGGATAACAGCGATTCATCTCTTCCGGCTGCGACACATAGCGCCGGTAATCCGGATCGGGGAATTGCGTCCAGTCCGCCAGCGGTGGCATCAGCAGCACCAGTAATCCGCCCGCGCGGACCGTGCCTCCCACGGCGCCCAGCAGATCCGGCGACAGCCCGGAAAAGGCGTTCAGCACCACCAGCGGGTACTCCTGTCCCAGCCACGGCATCGTCTGCTGCATGGCTTGCGGAGTCACCATCTCCGGACCGGCCCCCAGCCACAGGCCGTCACGTATCCATAATGCCGCAGCGTTCTGCTGACACGCCGCCTCGCTGCCGGTCAGCAATAACAGCCGGCGCTCGCCGCGACGCAGTAAACGGGCGCCATGTTCCGCCAACAGATGAGCCATAAGATGTCCTGAGCCTGTGTATGAAGGGTGCTGTTCCGGGATTGTAGCCGGTTTTACCGGCGGTATCCGATCCGCGAGGGATGACACTGCAGCGAAACCGGTAGAAATCCCCTACAATAGACAGCAGCATAATGAATGAGGACAGATTGTGGCAAAAATTGCGGTTTTTCTGGATCGGGACGGTGTCATCAACCAGGACACAGGCTATGTATCCTGCATCGATGACTTTCATTTTATTGACGGTGCGATTGAAGCGCTGCAGCTCCTGAAGAAGAAAGGTTACAGCCTGGTTGTCGTAACGAATCAGTCAGGGATTGCCCGCGGTTACTACAGCGAAGAGCAGTTCATGCAACTGACCGAATGGATGGACTGGTCGCTGGCCGATCGCGATGTCGATCTCGATGGTATCTACTATTGTCCACATCACCCGACAGCCGGCGAGGCGCCGTACCGCCAGGAGTGTAACTGCCGTAAACCGGCACCGGGGATGCTACTGGATGCCGCCCGCGAGCTGGATATCGATCTGGCCGGTTCCTACATGGTCGGCGATAAAGCGGCCGATATGCAGGCCGCCCGCGCAGCCGGGGTCGGCCACAAGATCCTGGTCCGGACCGGGAAAGCCGTCACCGCCGAAGCCCAGGCGCTGGCCGACGAGGTGCAGGACTCCCTGCTGACCTTCGCGAAATCCGCACCGGCCGTCAATTAACGCCCCCGGTAACGGCTTCCTTTTTCAGACGCCGGAAACGACTTGAGCTTGCCAAAGCAAGCTCAATCGCCTGACACACTTATCCCGCTGCTTTCTACAGCTTATGCTCCCGCCGTTGTCCTGCCGGTTATTATCTGCAACAATACCACGCTCCAGATGGAGCCAATATAGGCATTTTTTTGCAATTTGCAAACCGGCTTGTATATAGAGTGATCTGCCTCACACAAGCCACGGGTAACCGTCCGGCTAACACAATATCCGATCGCAATTGACGAACGGAAACAGAGTGAATAGTCTTGACGCACAACACCGCGGTGTTGTCACTCCACTCTGATACGGAACCCATTATGAAAAAAGTTTTTGTGTTGTTAGCTGGTCTGTTAATCGCGCCTTTCTTACAGGCTGCCCCGCAATTTAAAGAAAACGTCAACTACGAGGTGATTCGTCAGACGAATACCCCGAAACCGGAAGTAATGGAATTCTTCTCTTATTATTGCCCGCACTGCTATCAGTTTGAGCCCATCATGGCTGAGCTGAAAAAACAGCTGCCTGAGGATGTGGCATTCAAACGTACCCCTGTGGCCTTCCTGGGTAAAGAGATGGGGCCCGAACTGCAACGCGCTTATGCCGTGGCTGATCTGCTGAAAGTGGAAGATAAAGTGACACCGGTTCTCTTCAACCGCATCCAGGCAGAACGTAACCCGCCGCAAAACCGTGCTGATGTCCGTGCGCTGTTCGAACAGGCCGGCGTGGATGGCAAGGACTTTGACGGTGCCATCGACAGTTTCGCGGTCACCGGCATGGTCGCCCAGTATGATCGCAACACCGGCAGCATGAATATCCGCGGTGTACCGTCGACTGTCGTGAACGGTAAATATCTGGTGAAAACCGAAGGTATCAAGAGCACCGAAGAGTATATCGCGCTGGTCAAATTCCTGCTGGCGAAGAAAGACTAAGCCTGGTTCTGACCCGGATAGCAATAAGCCTCCCTTGCGGAGGCTTATTTTTGGGTTACTGCCGGGAAATCAGGCCCGGATCAGATGCACCACCGGATTTTCCGAAAACAGATAGCGATCATCCACCAGATCGTCATCGATGGTGGTAGCCTGAAACAGCATCTGTTTGGTGTTTTCCAGATGTTGCCACATCGCCAGCTTGGCAGCTTTCGGATCTTTGCGCATCAGCGCTTTCAGGATCTGCTCGTGGTCTTCACACCAGCTCTCCATCGCCCGATCATCAATATGTTCGTGTAACTTGCGCCAGTACGGGTTCTGTTCGCGATGCTGCCAGAGCTTCTCCACCAGGGTGACCAGCACCGAATTCTGGGTAGCCTTGGCGACCTGAATATGGAACTCCTTGTCCCACTGCGAATCGCGGGCGCGATCTTCTTTCTGTGCCGTTTCCTGAATCGCCTGCAACGCCAGAATGTCCTGTTTGGTCACCTGCGTGGCCGCAAATTCGGCAATATTGCTTTCCAGCAACTGGCGGGCCTGCAGCAGCTCAAACGGCCCCGCAGTCAGAAATTCGTCATCATCAGCCGATTCGGGCAAGGCCTGCTGATACCGGACTTCGGTACCAACCACATGAATACCGGATCCTTTCCGGACATCGACCAGCCCTTCCACTTCCAGCATGATGATGGCTTCGCGCACGACGGTGCGGCTGACATTCATCTCTTCCGCAATCAGCCGCTCGGCGGGCAAACGGTCTCCGATCGCATATTCGTGGTCTGCAATTCGCTTTTTCAGTTCTGCAGCAACTTTCTGATAGAGCCGTTTTGACTCATACAAATCCATAACCACCTCGTTTACTGCCAGTCTCTATGGCAAATCATGCCTTGTATGATACAAGGCATGATTTGTTATACCAATTTTAGATCATCCAGACAACGGTTTCCCGAATTCTGAATACCGCTTTCGATCACAGATCAGTGCATACCAAACAGACCGGGTAAAAACAGACTCAGTGACGGTATGTAAGTGACCGCCAGCAGGGTGACCAGCAGTGCGGCAAAGAATGGCAGCATCGGTTTGATCAACGCCTGCAGTCTTACACCGGACACGGAACAACCGACAAACAGCGCGCTGCCTACCGGTGGGGTACACAGACCGATACAGAGGTTGAACACCATCATGATGCCGAAATGTACCGGATCCATACCCAGATTGGTCGCAATCGGCAAAAAGATCGGAGTAAAAATCAGCACCGCTGGCGTCATATCCATGAACACACCGACAATCAACAAAATGATGTTAATAATCAGCAGGATAACTACCGGATTATCGGAGACGCTCATCAGTGCATCACTGATCGTGTACGGGATGTCCGCATTGGTCATCGCCCAGGACATGCCAACGGAAATCCCAATCAGCAGCAGCACGATAGACGTGGTGATCACCGAATCCAGGATGATTTTCGGCAGGTCTTTGAATTTAACTTCCCGGTAGATCAGTACTGACAGCACAAAGGTATACACCACGGCAATCGCGGAAGCTTCGGTCGCTGTGAAGATACCGCCCAGAATACCGCCCATGACCACGACCACCAGCAGCAGGCTTGGGAATGCATCCCAGAATGCCTTCAGTGCAATCGCCATTGTCGGACGTTCAGCCACCGGATAACCACGACGTTTCGCAATGATAGCCCCCACCACCATGATACTCAGCCCCATCAGGATGCCCGGAACATAACCAGCCATGAACAGGGTGGCCACCGAAATCCCGCCGGCGGTCAGTGCATAAATGATCAGCACATTCGACGGTGGAATCAGCAGACCGGTGATACAGGAGGTCACGTTAATGGCGGCAGAGTATGCCGGATCATAACCGGCCTTTTTCTGCATGGGTGACATCGTTCCCCCCACCGCCGCCGCCGCCGCGACCGCAGAACCGGAGATAGAACCGAACATCATGTTGGCCATGACGTTGACATGGCCCAGCGAGCCGGGCATGCGGCCAACCAGAACCTGAGAGAAATTAATCAGTCTTTGCGCTATCCCGCCGCAGTTCATCAGCACACCGGCAAAGATAAAGAACGGGATCGCCAGCAGTGAGAAGCTATCCAGCCCGGTCGCCACTTTCTGCCCGATAACGGCCAGCGTCGTTTCCAGCGGCAGCATCATGCAACCGGCCGCCAGCGTCGCCAGTCCGATAGAAAAAGAGATCGGTACGCCCATGAACACCAGCGCAAAGAACGATCCGAACATGACTATAGAGAGTGTCCAGTCCATCATGCTTTCTCCTCAGAAACGTTAATGGCTGCCGCCGGCAGGGTAAAAAAATCGAGCACCGCTTCCAAGATGAACAGCAGGCTGTAATAACTCATGATCAGACCACTCAGCGGCAAGACGCCGTAGACATAGGCCATAGGAATCTGCATCGCCGGAGAAACCTGACCGGTACTATAGACCTTGGCCACCAGCACGCCACCGCCCCAGATCAGCGCGCCGGCAGTAAACACCAGCACACAGACATTGATAAATATCTGATTAATCAGTTTCTTTTTACCGGTCAGATTCATCGTGAACAGATCGATACTCAGATGACTTTGAGCACCAACACCATATGCGGCGCCCAGCAGCCCGACCCAGATCATGCTGAAACGGGCAATCTCGTCGGTCATGGTGCTGGGCGCACCCAGGACATAGCGGCTGAAGACCTGCCAGACCACACAAATGACCAGCCCGATCATTACCAGAATGGAAAAGGTGGCAATAAAACGATCGATTGGTGTTTTGAATTTTTGTAACCGCATTACATTTCTCCCTGGCGGAACAGCTCGCGCCGCTCCGCCAATGCAAGGTATTTCTGTGACTTACTGGTCTGAAACAGCTTCAATTTTCTTCAGCCATTCAGCGCGTTGCGGGTCATTTCTGAAATCGTCATACAGTGGTGTCAGCGCTGTACGGAAGGCCTCTTTGTCGACCTGAATAAAGGTGGCACCGCTTTCCTGCGCTTTTTTGCGGGAGGCAGCGACTTCATCCGCCCATAGCTTCTGCTCATACTCTTCGGAATGTTTCGCGGCGGTCGTAATGATGTTGCGCTGTTCATCAGAGAGCGCATCCCAGACCTTGGTCGAGACTACCAAGTAGTCCGGTACGGCTGTGTGCTGATCTTCTGCATAGAACTTGGCCACTTCGACATGACGGGTCTGCACATACGAAGGTTCGTTGTTTTCTGCGCCATCAATCACACCCTGTTGCAGCGCGGTATACACCTCACCAAACGGGATCGGGGCCGGCGCCGCGCCCAGCAGTTCGATCAGCTTGATGGTGGTTGGCGTCGCAACAACACGGATTTTCAGGCCTTTCATATCCGCCGGGGTATGGATGGCTTTATTGGCATAGAAGCTGCGGGTACCGGCCACATACGATGCCAGGGAGATAAACCCTTTGTCCCGGGTTTCCTGCCTCATTTCCTGACCCACTTTGCCGTACAGCACGTTGGTGAAATGTTTATCGTTTTTAAACAGATACGGCAGACTGAAGATCGAATAAGCCGGTGCGAAAGGCTCCATTTCACTGGCACTGGCCTTGGTCATGTCCAGAGCGCCGTTCTGCAGCATTTCCAGCGTTTCACGCGGACCGCCCATCTGACCACCCGGGTAGATACGCAGCTTCATTTTACCTTCGGACGCAGTGTCGATTTCCTTGGCCATTTCCGCCAGTGCCTTGTGCACGACATGCGAGTTATCCAGGTTATGCGCCAGTTTCAGGGTGATGCGTTCAACCGCCAGGGAAGAGAATGAGACCATCGCCATCGGTGCTGCCAGTAACAGACTTGCTGCCAGTGTTTTCAGTTTTAATGTCATTGTGAACAAACCTCTGCAGTTGGGGGGATTGATATCACCTTGTTGTTATTAACAAGGCTTTAAAATGTCATACATGTCACTGATGCAACTTTAATTGGTACGACATCTTTTTTAGTTGAGTGCCATCACAGTTTTCAGGTTGTCCTGACAACAAGGGCCTTTTTCTATAAAAAAGGTGATGAAAATCACACCGCGAACCGCACAAAAAGTACCCGCATCTGGCTTTCGTCCTCATAAAGGACCCTGTTTTTCCGGAAAAATGCGCTGTTTCACCTCAGCCACACAAAATCTGTGAGCCATCATACAAAAACCAAGGGTAGTTGCTGGACAGGCTGTCGTTATTCTGAATAATTGGTATAACACATTTATTCTGGCTCATACGTTAATTCTGACGCATCAGCCCGCAATACCGTACCGGAGTGGAATATGAATTCGTTTTTAACTGAAGATTTCTTGCTGGATACTGATTTTGCACGCCAGCTGTACCATGATTTCGCGGCTGAGCAGCCGATTTACGATTTCCACTGCCATTTGCCGCCGCAGCTGATTGCCGAGAACTATCAGTTTAATAACCTGTATGACATCTGGTTGAAAGGCGATCATTACAAATGGCGCGCGATGCGTTCCAACGGGGCCGATGAGCGTTTCTGCACCGGCGATGCCAGCGATTACGAGAAATATCAGGCCTATGCGGCGACCGTACCACACACCATCGGTAACCCGCTGTATCACTGGACCCACCTTGAACTGCGCCGTCCGTTCGGACTAACCAACGTGCAGCTCTCCCCGACCACCGAGAAACAGGTGTGGGATTTCTGTAACGACAAACTGGCACAGCCGGAATTCTCGGCGCGCGGCATCATGCAACAGATGAACGTGAAGCTGGTCGCTACCACCGATGATCCGATTGATGACCTGTCACACCACGCCAAAATCACCGCCGATAGCAACTTCAACATCGTGGTGACTCCGGGCTGGCGTCCGGACAAGGCGTTCAACATTGATGCGCCCTGGTTTGCCGATTACATGACGGCGCTGGAAAAAGCCGCGGATGTCTCCATTACAACCTTTGATGACCTGACCAAAGCGCTGGGCAAACGTCTGGATCATTTCGCTGCTCATGGCTGTAAAATTTCCGACCATGCGCTGGATGTGGTGATGTTCGGTGAAGCCTCGGATGCCGAACTGACGGCGATGCTGCAGGCCCGTCGTCAGGGCAAAGAGTTAACCCTCGAACAGGTCGCGGCCTTCAAAACCGCAGTACTGCTGTTCCTGGCGAAAGAGTACAAACAGCGTGGCTGGGTGCAGCAGTATCACATCGGCGCACTGCGCAACAACAACAGCCGTCGTTTGCTGGAACTGGGTCCGGACACCGGCTTTGACTCCATCAATGACGGTCTGGTCGCCGCGCCGCTGTCCCGTTTACTGGATGCGCAGGACCGCAACAACCAGCTGCCGAAAACCATTCTGTATTGCCTGAACCCTCGTGATAACGAAGTGCTGGCGACCATGCTGGGTAACTTCCAGGGTGATAACACCCCAGGAAAAATGCAGTTCGGTTCAGGTTGGTGGTTCAACGATCAGAAAGACGGCATGGAACGCCAGATGATGCAGCTGGCGCAACTCGGTTTGCTGAGCCGCTTCATCGGCATGCTGACCGACAGCCGCAGCTTCCTTTCCTATACCCGTCACGAATATTTCCGCCGTGTGCTGTGCCGTATGCTCGGCCGCTGGGTGGCGGACGGTGAAGCACCTGCAGATATCAAACTGCTGGGCTCAATGGTGGAAAACATCTGTTTCCACAATGCGAAAAACTACTTCGGTATCGAACTGAAATAACTGAACCAGACAGAGAAAACGGGAGCATCCCTCCCGTTTTGAGGAGACACAAATGCACGCTTTAAACCGTCAGCAATTTCCCGGTGCTGCCTATCCGGAAAAAATCATTCAGTTCGGCGAAGGTAACTTTCTGCGCGCCTTTGTGGACTGGCAGATCGATCAACTGAACGAATACACCAGCCTGAACGCCGGGGTGGCGATCATCCGCCCGATAGATACCGCCTTCCCGCCCAGCCTGAGCACGCAGGACGGCCTCTACACTACCGTGATTCGCGGTCTGAACGAACAGGGCGAAGCGGTACGTCATACCCGCCTGATCCGCTCCGTCACCCGCGAGCTGAACTGTTATCAGCAGTTTGACGAGGTGCTGGCCCTGGCGCGCAATCCGGATATCCGTTTCGTGTTCTCGAACACGACCGAAGCGGGTATCACGTATGTCGCGGACGATCAGCTCACCGATGCGCCACCCGCCAGCTTTCCGGCAAAACTGACCCGCCTGCTGTTTGAACGTTTTCAGCAGTTCAACGGTGCCGCCGACAAGGGCTGGATCATCCTGCCTTGCGAGCTGATTGACTATAACGGTGACGCGCTGAAAGAACTGGTGCTGAAATATGCCGTGCAGTGGCAACTGCCGCTGGCCTTCACCAACTGGCTGGGTCAGGCCAACACCTTCTGCTCGACCCTGGTCGACCGGATCGTCACCGGCTTCCCGCGCGATGAACATGCATCATTGCAGGAAGAGTTCGGCTATCAGGATCAGTTCGTCGATACCGCCGAATATTTCTATCTGTTTGTTATTCAAGGTCCGCAATGGCTGCGGGAAGCGCTGTGTCTGGATCAGCTGCCGGCCGACAAGCAGATGAACATCCGCATCGTCGAAGACATCAAGCCGTACAAGGAACGCAAAGTGGCGATCCTCAATGGCGCTCATACCGCCATGGTGCCGGTGGCGTTCCTGAGCGGTCTGAACACCGTCGGTGAAAGCATGGATGACGCCCAGCTGAGCCAGTTCGTCGAAAAGGCGATTTTTGAAGAGATCGTGCCGACGCTGGATCTGCCACGGGATGAACTGGAGTCCTTCGCCCGCGATGTGCTGGCGCGCTTCCGCAATCCGTTCATCAAGCACCAGTTGCTGTCGATCGCGCTGAACGGCATGACCAAATACAAGACCCGCATCCTGCCACAACTGCTGACCTATCAGGATCGCAAAGGCTGCCTGCCGGTTCGCCTGACCTTTGCGCTGGCGGCGCTGCTGGCGTTCTACCACGGTAAACGCGGTGACGAGAGCTATCCGCTGCAGGATGATGCGCACTGGCTGGAGCACTTCGCGGCACTGTGGACCGCCGTGGATGACGGCCGCATCACGCTGGCGGAACTGGTGAAACAGACCCTGAGTCTGGAAAGTCACTGGGGCGAAGATCTCACCCGGGTTAAAGGCCTGGTGGAAGCAGTCTGTGCCCATCTGACCCGGATCCACACCCAGGGCATGCGTACTGCACTGACTATTTGCTGTTGAGGTCTCACCATGCAGGAAGTAATAAAGATACACGCCACCGACAATGTGGCCGTGGCACTGGCTGACCTGACCGAGGGTCAGCAGATTGACGTAGAGAATACCCTGATCACGCTGCGTGGCCCGATCAGCCGCGGCCACAAGCTGGCGCTGCATGATCTGCCGGCCGGCAGCCCGATCATCAAATACGGTCTGCCGATTGGTCACGCGAAAGAAGATATCGCCCAGGGGATGCACGTGCATAACCACAACATCGCCACCAACCTGAGCGATCTGGACAGCTATCAGTATCAGCCGGATTTTGTCGAGGTGCCGCAGCAACCGGCCGATCGTGATGTCATGCTCTATCGCCGCAAGCATGGTCAGGTCGGTATCCGCAACGAGCTGTGGATCCTGCCGACCGTGGGCTGCGTCAATGCCATGGCGAAACAGATGCTCAAGCAGATCGAACAGGACTGTGATTTGTCGGCAATTGATGGCATCCACCTGTTCAGTCATCAGTATGGCTGTTCCCAGCTGGGGCAGGATCACCAGAATACCCGCACCATTTTGCAGAATATGGTCCGCCACCCCAACGCCGGCGGGGTGCTGGTAGTTGGTCTGGGCTGTGAGAACAACCAGATCGCCGCGTTTAAAGAGACCCTCGGCGAATTTGATGCCGAACGGGTACGCTTCATGGTCTGTCAGCAGCATGACGATGAAGTCGGCACCGGCGTGGCGCATCTGAAAGAGCTGCTGGCGGTGATGCAGAACGACCAGCGCACCCCCGGCAAGCTGAGCGAACTGAAGTTCGGACTGGAATGCGGCGGCTCCGACGGTTTCTCCGGCATTACCGCCAACCCGCTGCTGGGCCAGTTCTCCGATTATGTCATCTCCCATGGCGGTACCAGTGTACTGACCGAGGTACCGGAGATGTTCGGCGCGGAACGTATCCTGATGTCACGCTGTCGCGATGAAGACACCTTTGGTAAAACCGTCGCCATGGTGAATGATTTCAAACAGTACTTCATCGATCACAACCAGCCGATCTATGAGAATCCGTCACCGGGCAACAAGGCGGGCGGCATCTCCACGCTGGAAGAAAAATCGCTGGGCTGTACCCAGAAAGCCGGCCAGAGTCAGGTTATCGACGTGCTGAAATATGGTGATCGGCTGGAAAAGACGGGGCTGAACCTGCTGAGCGCACCGGGTAATGATGCGGTAGCGACCAGCGCACTGGCCGCCGCCGGATGCCATATGGTATTGTTCAGTACAGGGCGCGGGACGCCCTACGGCGGATTCGTTCCGACAGTCAAACTGGCAACCAACAGCGATCTGGCCCGACGCAAACCACACTGGATTGACTTCAATGCCGGTCAGTTGCTGGAAGGTCACACCATGAGCCAACTGCTCAATCAGTTCATTGACCTGATCGCCGACGTCGCCAATGGCAAAGCCACCTGTAATGAACAGAACGATTTCCGGGAACTGGCGATATTCAAAAGCGGCGTGACTCTTTGATGACATTCCTGCACCACATAGCGGAACTCTTTGCAGCGAACCCACTGGCACAGTCAGTGGGTTTAATTGCATTTGCGGTTGGCATTTCGGCCTTTATTCAGAAAAACGATCAGCGGCTGCGTACCCTGCTGACACTGTATTGTGTGGTGATCGGTTGCCACTTCTTTCTGCTCGGTGCACCGACGGCCGCCTATGCCGCCTGGCTGAGCGGGTTACGCAGTTTTGTCTCCACTCGTACCCGCCATGTGGCGGTGATGGCATTCTTTCTGCTGATCGTCTGGGTGCTGGGCATACCGAATATCACGCAGCCGATCCAGTGGCTGACCATCATCGGCACCACGCTGGGCACCTGGGCGCTCTACCGCGAACAGGGTATCCGCATGCGCCTGCTGATGCTGATGGGAACGGTCTGCTGGGTTACGCATAACTTCGTGATTGGCTCGATTGGCGGCGCCATGATCGAAGGCAGCTTCCTGTTTGTGAACAGCCATACGATCTTCCGGTTGTGGCTTCAGCGCGCGGCACCGCTCTCCGGGGAAAGTTAAACCGCGCCGTATGATGCAACGCGGCTGACAGCGCCACGGCTGTCGTTTTAGATCCGCTTCGCAGAACATAAACCGGTTATCACGGATAATGTTTTGCTAATCGGCAAACATTCAGCCGCAGAACGAGAGCACGGAAATCACATCATGAATACGCCAAAGATATTAGTCAGCGCCTGCCTGTTAGGTTGTCCGGCACGCTATGATGGTCAGAGTAAACCGGTGAATCATCCGCTACTGCAACGCTGGCATGCCAATGGCTGGCTGGTACCGTACTGTCCGGAGCAGGCCGGCGGACTGCCGACACCGCGTCCGGCCGCCGAAATCCAGCAGGATGGGCGCGTCATGACCGGCGAAGGCAAGGATGTCACCAGCGCATTTCTGAAAGGGGCCGAACAGGCACTGGCCCTGTGCCAGCAGCAGAAAATCAAATATGCCCTGCTGAAAGAGAGCAGCCCGTCCTGCGGCAGCCACGACATTTATGACGGCCAGTTCCGCGGCCGGAAGATTCAGGGAGAAGGCATCACCGCCCATCTGCTGAAAGCACACGGTATCCGCATCTTCTCCGAGCAGCAGATTGACGAGCTGTTTACGACCCTGAGTTAAACCGGGTCACGCCCTGCCCCGCACTCCACTGTGCCGGGGCCGGATGTTCTATTCTGCACCGATCGCGTCGATAATATCGATCAGCTCCGTGTCGTACTGACGCCACCACGGCAACCAGTATGGCGGCGCCGATAACTGTACCGGTGCGCCGATCTGCGGCATCAGCAGCGGCACCTGCTGCGCGTGGGCCAGCGCGGTGATCCGCTCGAACGGCTCGAACCAGTCATGCAACGCCAGATCAAACGTACCGTTATGAATCGGCAGCATATACTGCCCTTTCAAATCCAGATGAGCCCGCAGCGATTGCTCCGGCAGCATGTGCACATCCGGCCAGCTATGATCATAGGCGCCGGTTTCAATACAGGTGACATCAAACGGGCCGTAAGCCTCGCCAATCTGCTTAAAGCCATCGAAATAGCCGGTATCGCCGCTGAAAAACAGGCTGAATTCCGGTGATCGGATCACCCAGGAACACCACAGCGAGCGGTCGGTATCCAGCAAACCGCGTCCGGAGAAGTGGCGCGCCGGGGTGGCGACCAGTTGCGTGTTGCCGATCTGTACCGACTGCCACCAGTCCAATTCGGTAATGGCGCTCGCCGCAACGCCCCATTGCCGCAATTTTTTGCCAACGCCAAGCGGCACATAAAACTGCTCACAGCGGGAACGCAGCGTGCGGATACTCATCTTGTCCAGATGGTCATAGTGGTTATGCGAAATGATGATGCCTTTCAGCGCCGGCAGTTGTTCCGGCGAGAGCGGCGGGGCGTGAAAGCGCTTCGGACCAGCCCACTGGAGTGGTGACGCCCGTTTGGAAAACACCGGATCGGTCAGCCAGAACTCGCTGCCGAGTTTTAGCAATAATGTGGAGTGTCCCAGGCGGTATAACGTATCCGCCGGCGCGGCCAGCAGTTGCAATGTGGTAAGCGAATGGACCGGCAACGGTCTGACTGGCGCCGGGACCGCCGGACGGGCAAACAGGTAACGCCCCAGCAGACGGAGTAATCCGGTCGCGGTCATGGGTTGCGGCAGCTGATGATTATGAAAGCGTTTTTGATGAAAAATACTGCCGGACGACGTCACACGCTGACGGAGCCCATTATTGATTTCTTCCGGCAATTCCGCTGCCACATCTGATGAATGCGCCATGACATCCTCCTGATCCCGATCGTCTGCTGAGGCTGTATGCACAGACTAAAGGCGGTTTATGACAGTATGACGACGTTTTTGTGCCAGCCGGATGAAGAAAAATGTGCGCTTCCGCTCAAGGATTAAGCAATCAACTCATTGATGCTTTACGGAAAATAAATAACCCCGTATGATATGCGCCAAGAACGGAGAGATGGCAGAGTGGTTAAATGCACCGGTCTTGAAAACCGGCAAGGGTTTGTAGCCCTTCTAGGGTTCGAATCCCTATCTCTCCGCCAGATACCTAGCTGAAAGCCCCGTTAATCGGGGCTTTCGCTTTTCTGCTTCAGTCCAGCCCATACTTCAGCCCATATCTTTTCCAGTCATTAGCAGTATTCCAGATGCTCCCTTCGTGATGAAAATCATTCATGTTACGAATCGTGAGTCTTTAAATCTCTATTTTGCGTATCCAAAAACAACTTGTTGGTAAAATTTGAGCAAATTTAAGAGTAGTGGTTTTCCCCCGATTCAACGGACAATAAGTTAAGAGCGGTTTGAATACTTTTGTTTAGCTCACGTGACCAAATTAGAGGGAAATTATCAACCCTATGATCCTTTCGATATTCAATGGTTAGCAATCCTTCGTGATTTATCTCACTCGAAAACACCGGCAACGAACCAGCATCGAATCGTACTCTATATACTCTCGTTATTATTTGCATCAAAGACGATGAAACAAATTTGGCTTGACATTCAACCAGAACCAATCAATTATTTATTTATGCATCATCGACTATGAATAGGTGAAATGTGAAACTAAAACAGATCGCAACCATTAATGCTGGCTATCCGTTTCGGGGCAAAATCCCTGAAGTGACAGACGCATATGTGGCTGTAGTTCAGATGAAAGATGTTTCGCTAACCGAAGGGATTCGCTGGTCAGGCTGCATCACAACAGAACTAACCAGTAAACGTGAACCCGATTACCTAACCGCTGGTGATATCTTAGTGGCGGCTCGAGGCAGTCATAACTATGTCGTACAGGTAGATCAGGCATTGGTCTCAACCGGCAAGCAAGCCGTTGCTGCGCCGCACTTTTTTGTGGTCAGCCTGAAGAAAAAAGACATCCTGCCTGAGTTTATGGTGTGGTTGCTGAATCAAGAACCCGCTCAGCGATATTTTGAACAGAATGCTGAGGGCACACTAACAAAGAGCATACGCCGTAGTGTGTTGGAGGAAGCCCCCGTGGTTGTTCCTCCCTTGGTAAAGCAACGCGCGATTATTGCTATGGCCAAGACACTGGCCGAAGAGCAAAAGCTGATACAAACACTGATCAAGAATGGTGAGCGAATGATGGGTTCGATTGCTAACGACTTATACCAGGCTCATCACTTTTAAATAACCAGCACACAGCAATTATGAATTGAATTGGGCTAAATCAAGGATTTAGTCCTTATAAAAGGAAGCAATGGATGAACGACAAAATCAATCAAGACAGCATTAACAAAGCACTTTGGAATGCCTGTGATACCTTCCGTGGCACTATCAGTGCTGATACCTACAAAGATTTCATTCTGACTATGCTCTTCCTCAAGTACATATCGGACGTATGGCAGGATCACTACGACGGCTACAAAGCAGAATACGGCAACGAATCAGAACTCATCGAAGAGATGATGAAGAATGAGCGCTTTATACTACCTGATGTAGAAATTCGTGATAATGAAGGCAATTTGAAAGAAGTATTCAAAGGAAATTTTTATGCCTTGTACGAACGCCGTCACGAACCAAATAATGGGGAACGCATCGATCTGACGTTACATGCCATTGAAGAAGCCAATGGCACCAAACTGAAAGACGCGGGTAAAAGCGTGTTCCAAGATATTACCTTCAATACCGACAAGTTGGGTGAAGAAAAGCAGAAAAACACCATTCTTCGTCACCTGCTGGAAGATTTTGCCAAGCCTGATCTAAACCTTAAGCCAAGCCGTGTCGGAACGCTTGATGTCATCGGTAACGCCTATGAATACCTGATCAAAAACTTTGCGGCCGGTGGCGGTCAGAAAGCTGGTGAGTTTTATACCCCGCCAGAAGTCAGCGATCTGATTGCTGAACTGTTAGAACCTCAACCAGGTGACAGCATTTGCGATCCGGCCTGTGGTTCTGGCTCGTTATTAATGAAATGTGGCCGCAAAGTAGTAGCCAGTCATGGAAGCAAGCAATACGCGCTGTATGGACAAGAAGCCATCGGTTCAACCTGGTCGTTGGCGAAAATGAACATGTTCCTGCATGGTGAAGACAACCATAAAATCGAATGGGGCGACACCATCCGCAACCCCAAATTGTTGGATAAAAATGGCGACTTAATGTTATTCGATATCGTGACAGCCAACCCGCCGTTCAGTCTCGACAAATGGGGCCATGATGAAGCCGAACATGACAAATTCAGCCGCTTCCGCCGTGGTGTGCCGCCCAAAACTAAAGGGGACTACGCCTTTATTCTACATATGATTGAGACCTTAAAGCCGAAAACAGGCCGCATGGGTGTCGTTGTTCCGCATGGCGTACTATTCCGTGGCTCGTCTGAGGGCAAAATTCGCCAAAAACTGATTGATGAAAATCTATTAGATGCTGTTATCGGCCTGCCAGAGAAACTGTTTTATGGTACCGGTATTCCAGCTGCGATTCTGATTTTCAAAAAAGAAAAGGTGGATGACAACGTCTTATTTATCGATGCATCACGTGAGTTTAAATCAGGTAAAAACCAGAACCAGCTCAGCGAAGAGAATATTGCCAAGATCGTAGCAACCTATAAAGCGGGCGAAAATGTCGATAAATACGCTTACCTTGCAAGCCTTAAAGAGATTCAGGAAAACGACTACAACCTCAATATCCCACGTTATGTAGATACCTTTGAAGAAGAGGAAGAGATCGACCTGCTGACAGTACATGCCGAGCGTGAACAACTTAAAGCTCAACTATCCAGTCTGGAAGATGAAATGACTGGTTATTTGGCTGAGTTGGGTTATCTGAGTAACGCAAAAGTAGAATAAGGAGCCGTCAATATGGAACAGCAGCAAATTAAAACACTCACAACGACCTTTGAAGGCCATGCTCAGCAAACGGGAAATGGCGTCGAATATTGGTTAGCGCGAGACCTGCAACACCTATTGGGCTATGGCAAATGGGATAACTTTGTTAGCGTCATATCAAAAGCCAAAACCGCCTGTGAAATCAGTGGTCATGCCATTGCAGACCATTTTGCCGACGTCGGGAAAATGGTCGAGCTAGGTTCTGGTAGCCAACGTGAAATAGACGATATTATGCTCACCCGCTACGCATGCTATCTGATTGCTCAGAACGGCGATTCACGTAAACAAGAAATCGCCTTTGCACAAACCTACTTTGCGATGCAAACCCGTAAAGCGGAATTAATAGAGCAGCGTTTGCTGGAAGCTGAACGAGTATTGGCTCGGCAAAAACTCTCTGCCACAGAAAAAGAACTCTCTAGTGTTATCTTTGAACAAACTGGCGGTAACCAAAATTTTGCATTGATCCGCAGTAAGGGCGACTCTGCCCTGTTTGGTAAAAACACTCAAGCGATGAAAGCCCAATGGCAGGTGCCAGATAACCGCCCACTAGCCGACTTTGCACCAACCATTATTCTCAAAGCCAAAGATTTTGCTACTGAGATCACCATCCACAATGCCAGAACGCAACAAATGACGCATGAGCAGCAAATATCTAACGAGCATGTCACCAACAACCAGGCTGTACGTCAAACTCTGATTAATCGAGGTATTCGTCCAGAACAATTACCACCGGCAGAAGATGTGAAGAAGGTCGAACGGCGTTTAGCTTCTGCGGATAAGAAGTCACTGAAAAAACTAGATACGCTCAGTGATGGGGATACAGCCAATGAATAACTATGCAGAATCTAATCAACTAACAACTCAACTTGCAGGATTAGAAGTAAAGATTGCCAAGTATATTGAGGAGTTGGGTTATGGTGCTTAAAGGGTGGAAAACTGTCCCATTAAAAGACTTATTGGATGGCTCGATAAAAAATGGTTTCTCTCCTAATGCTGCTGAATCAGAAACAGGATACTGGGTATTAGGATTAGGCGCATTGGGCGATGAAGGAATTAACCCTAATGAAATCAAGCCTGTTATCCCTGAAGATAAGGTTCTACAGAACCTTATCCAAGAGGATGATTTTTTAGTTAGTCGCTCAAATACTCCAGACAAAGTTGGCAGATCCATTCGTTTCCGAGGCGAAATCGAGAATTGTTCGTACCCCGATCTAATGATGCGTTTTCGAATCGATATTAACAAAGCGGATAAATTTTTCATTGAACAGCAATTAAAAAGCGCAACCGTTCGAGCTTATTTTAAAAATTGTGCGGCTGGAAGCAGTAGCACAATGGTAAAAATCAACAAAGGAATTCTTGAAAAAACGCCTATATCAGTCCCGTCACTATCAGAACAAAAGAAAATAGCTCAAATTCTCTCTACCTGGGATAAGGCCATCACTATCACCGAACAACTGCTTACCAACAGCCAACAGCAAAAAAAAGCCCTGATGCAGCAACTGCTCACCGGAAAGAAACGCCTGTTGGATAGAAATGGGGTTTGGTTTAGTGGTGACTGGAAGGATATACGTTTAAAAGCTGTCCTGCGTGAAGAAAAATCACGCAACAAGGATAACACTATAGAGCGGGTTCTTAGCGTTACAAACCATAGTGGCTTTGTGTTGCCAGAAGATCAGTTTTCAAAACGTGTCGCGAGCGACGATGTAAGCAACTACAAAGTGGTTCGAAAAGGCCAATATGGCTATAACCCTTCACGGCTCAATGTTGGGTCATTTGCCCGTTTAGATAGTTATGAAGAAGGCTTGCTCAGCCCAATGTACGTTGTATTCAGTGTCAACGAGAAGCGGCTCAGTAGTGATTACTTCCTGAACTGGATGAGTTCCAATGAAGCAAAACAACGAATAGCAGGAAGCACTCAAGGTTCTGTACGTGATTCTGTAGGATTTGATTCACTGTGTGGCTTTCCATTCAAGCTGCCTCCGATGGATGAACAGCAAAAAATCGCTGCTGTCCTGTCCACTACCGATCAGGAAATCACTGCCCTACAACAAAAGCGCAATGCCTTAAAGCAAGAGAAAAAAGCCCTGATGCAGCAGCTGTTAACGGGTAAGCGCCGGGTATTGGTATAAGGAGGGTTACTCATGGAATTGAATATTGAACACATTAAAAAGGCGTACCTCTTCGTTAAGAGCTACGCATACCATGAAAACCTCAACCTATTTCTCAAGCAACGTGTAGCAGAGTTCGAAACAAGCCACACTGAAATTGAAGAGGTTTTTGAAACCATTGTAGAAGCCGTCAATCAAGAAAACCCCTGTGATAATCACGAATTTCAGGGGTGGATAAAAAGCATTGATTATCACTTATTACCAAAGCTTGTAGAGCGCAAAGAAGACCAAAAACAAAACCAAGAAAATCAGAATAACGGTTTGTTTATCAGCAATGTCCGTGATTCAGTTCAATATCAGGTCGCTAAAGTTAACTACTTCATCAATGCACCCGTAGAAATCCATATCATTGAAATGTTGTGGTGTCTTTTTGTTGGCCCTGCTCTAGAAGAAGGAATGAGTAAAGACAGCTATGGAAACAGGATGCATCCCTCGGCGCTTAACTTTTCAAAAGAGAATGGTCTTCACGGACTCGAGGTATTCAAGCGATATATTGATCAATACAACCAGTGGCGTGATCAGGCTTTAGAAGTCGCAACTGAAACATCGAAAAGTGGCGATGATGTGGCCCTTTTGTCCCTCGATTTGAAGTCATACTTTTATCATGTGGATTTGGATTTCGAGAACATTGCAGAAGAAATTCAAGCTTACTATTCGGACAATACTGCACTCACAGAACTTGCGCTAAAGCTTAACCTTGTACTGGAGAAGGTTTATACACGTTACCAGCGAGTTATAACACCCAGAATCAAACAAACACATATTAAGTGCAAAGATAAAAAGTGCTTACCGATTGGTATGGCGTCTTCATCCATTATCGCAAACTGGTATCTTTCAGAATTTGATTCATGCATAGGTGATGACGTTAGGCCAGCCTATTATGGCCGTTACGTCGATGATATTATCATGGTCTTCAAGCGTCCTAAGCTTGATGTAGAAAATCCCATACCCTCATTTGTGAATCATTACCTTAGTGCTGCGTTAACTACTACAGACGACAACGCCGAATATGTAATAGAAGTGGCGGGAAATACGCTGCCAATGCAAAAAGATAAACTCATTTTGCAGTTTTTCGACAAAGAGCATAGTCGCGCCGGATTGGAGGTGTTTAAGCAGGAACTTGATGAAAGAAGTAGTGCATTCAAGTTCTTACCTAGTGACCATATTGACAAAGAACTCGACAGATTTGCATATGACGTCCTCTATGATGGTTCTGCCAATAAGTTACGCAGTATTGTCGGGCTTGCTGAGAATGAGACCGAGCTAGCAAAGTATCTATCCAGTCATATAACGGCGCATCGGCTTTGTAAACTCAACAATAAAGATACTGTTCTTCCGCAACTTAAGCAGTTTTTTAAGGGGCAGAATGCGCTCCAGTTTTTCCGCTTATGGGAAAAGTTATACCAATATTCAGTAATTACCCGAAATTACAGCTTTGCTCTGTTCTTCTATCAGTATATTGAAGCTGAAATAAGCAAAATGATTGGCATAATGCCAAACTCTAAAAAACTTTCTAGCAGGCTTACTAAGAAATTAAACGATGATTTGATTTTGTATAATCAGCTTTCACTGAGCATTACGATCGGGCTTTTGGATATAAAAGCCTATCCTTCTCAAATCGATATACTGTTCCTTGAAGATGAGGATGTATTCCACAAGCCGAAAGAGGAATTAAAAAAATTAATCATCTATGCATCTGAGTTACATTTATTTTCATGGCAGTTCAGATTTTCAAATCTTATCCGGCATCACCTCGTTGCTTGGCCCCTTGCAAACTACTCGCGCGAAGAGGCCGATCTAACCATTGAAAATGATTTTACGAGCAATGAGCATATTGCATTAGATGAACATAAGATTATTTTTTCACCTCGGTTTATCCACTTCGACGAATGGCAAATCTTTCAGTTAGGGAAGCGCCTTTCCGCCAGGAATGATTTGAATTGCTGGTTGGCTGAGACGCTGGAAACGTATAAAACTCAATTCTTTGGGAGGGAATTTCCAGTTGAGTTTACATCTGACGAAGCAGACATAAGCGGCATTGTAAAATCGAGCCTATTGGTTTCTGGTAACGATTCAAAAAGTCAGATTAACTTGGCAATCGCAAACCTACGTGTAAATGAAGAGGATATTGGCAGTGCCATTCGAAAGGATCGTAGCCCAAATCTTAGTTTTGCCCGTCAGAAAAAGCTTTATAGCATCTTAAATACCGCTCTATATGAGCAAGCTGACCTTTTGGTAATGCCTGAGGTTGCCATACCTGTCAGCTGGCTTCCATTTATGGTGGCGTTTTCAAGAAGACATCAAATCGGTCTTATTTTTGGACTCGAACATTGGGTATCGAATGACATTGCCTATAACTTGATCATAGAGGCTCTACCTTTTAAAGTCTCTGGAAAATATAAGTCATGCGTAATGACTGCTCGCATCAAAAATCATTATGCGCCAGCAGAGCTAGACCTTTTAGAATCAGTAAGACTGAAGCCAGGTAATCTAGTACTCGAGCCAAATACTTATTACCACAAAGTATCATGGCGTGGTTTATCCTTTGCCACATACAACTGCTTCGAACTATCTGACATAACCCATAGAGTATTATTCAAGTCACAAATAGATCTTCTATTCGCGTGTGTCTGGAATAAAGACACCAATTACTATCAACATATTCTTGAGTCCGCAGTCAGAGATCTCCATTGCTACACCGTTCAGGCGAATACCTCGCAATATGGTGGGTCTTGCGTACTTAGACCAACCAAAACAGAAAACAAAACAATGCTCTATGTTAAGGGTGGTGAGAATCCTTGCGTTCTTACTACGAAGCTAGACATTAAGGGTCTCAGGGATTTTCAATACAAGTCAAAACCTGGCTCAAAAGATTATTTTAAATATCTACCCCCTGGTTACGACAGCAACGCGGTACTTAGCCGTTGAGGTTACTGCACCTCGGGTATCAGGGGTTGAAGAGAGATAACGAATGACACAATACACACCAAAATTTCAGGAAGAATACAGTGCCAAGCTACCGGCACTGACGTTATTGACCAACTTAGGATGGTCTTTCTTCTCTACTGAACTTGCATTGGCTGCCCGAGGTGGAAAAGCCGACGAAGTTGTTTTACGCCAAGTGCTTCGAAGTGAGCTGAAAAAGCGCACTTTTACCTTTGCTGGTAAAAGCTACCCACTTTCTGAAAAGGCTATCGACAATCTGATTGCTGAGGTGTGCAGTCCTGCGCTCAACGAAGGCCTGTTGACGGCAAATGAACGCCTGTATAACCACCTCTTGTACGGCATCTCTGTGACTGAGTTTGTTGACGGCAAAAAAGCCAGCCCAACTATCGCCCTGATTGATTGGCAGAACCCTGGGAACAACAGCTTTGTATTTACCGAAGAGTTTACTGTCACCCGCACTGGCGGCGTCGAGAACCGACGCCCCGACATAGTGTGTTTTGTGAATGGTATTCCTCTGGTGGTGATAGAAGCCAAGCGTCCCGATGGTAATGCAAAAAAAGGCCCCACCATTGACGAAGGTATTTCACAAAACCTGCGTAACCAGCGTCATGATGAAATCCCGCTGTTGTTCGCCTATAGCCAGATACTGCTATCAATTAACGGTAATGAAGGCCGATATGGCACTTGTGGTACTCCCGCTAAATTTTGGGCTGCCTGGCGTGAAGAAGATATTTCTGACGCTGAAATGTACGCTATCAAGAACAAGCAGATAAAAGATGAACAGCTTGCAAGCTTGTTTAACCATCGCCCTGCAAAAGATTTAGATTGGTATCAGAGCTTGATCGCCGCAGGTGAGTTGGCTGTCACCGGACAAGATCAACTATTAATTAGCCTACTTAGCCCCGCCAGATTACTGGAGATGACACGCTACTTTACTCTGTTCGATAAGAAGGCTGGCAAGATCGTCGCTCGTTATCAACAGGTGTTTGGCATTAAGCGACTGGTTGAACGTATCAATACCCGAAGTGTAACGGGTGGCCGTGAAGGCGGTGTGATCTGGCATACCACGGGGTCGGGTAAGTCATTCACGATGGTGTTTTTAAGTAAGGCGTTGATCTTACACGATAGCCTGAAACAATGCCGTATTGTGGTGGTCACTGACCGAGTAGACCTGGAAACCCAGCTCAGTAAAACCTTTGCTTCTGGCGGTGAACTGGCTGGCAAAAAAGACAAAGAAGCGGCAATGGCTACCTCAGGCAAACGCCTTGCCGAACAGATAGGCAAAGGCACAGAGCGGATAATTTTCTCACTGATCCAGAAGTTTAATACCGCCACAAAAATGCCGGAGTGTGTAAACAACAGCGCAGACATCATTGTATTGATTGACGAAGGCCACCGCAGCCAAGGTGGTGAAAACCATATCCGCATGAAGCAGGCTCTACCCAATGCTGCATTTGTCGCCTTTACTGGTACCCCGCTGTTAAAAGATGATAAAACTACCAATAAGTTTGGCCCAATAGTGCACGCATACACTATGCAACGAGCAGTGGAAGACCAAACTGTTACTCCTCTGCTATACGAAGAGCGTATTCCCGATTTGGATGTGAATGAACGTGCTATCGACAGTTGGTTTGAGCGTATTACTGAGGGGCTTTCAGACGACCAGAAAGCCGACCTGAAGCGCAAGTTTGCCAAGAAAGGCCAGGTATACGGAGCAGAAGACCGCATTCGTCTCATTGCGTTGGATATTGCCAACCACTTCGTCAAAAACATTGATGATGGTTTAAAAGGCCAATTAGCGTGCGACAGTAAAGCCTCGGCTATTAAGTACAAAAAGTACCTTGATGAAGCTAATTTGTTTGAATCTGCTGTGGTGATGAGCCCACCTGATAGCCGTGAAGGCAACACAGCTGTAGATGAAGCCGCCGCCCCCGAAGTCACGCAGTGGTGGAAAGATAACGTCGGTAGCCAAGACGAACAAGCTTATACCAAACACCTGATTGAACGCTTTGACAAAGACGACTCACTAAAAATCTTAATTGTGGTGGATAAGCTGCTTACTGGTTTTGATGAACCGAAGAATGCGGTGCTTTACATCGATAAAGCGCTGAAAGAGCACAACTTGATCCAAGCTATTGCTCGGGTTAACCGCCTGCATCCGAAGAAGAAATTTGGCTTACTTATCGACTATCGCGGCATTTTGTCAGAGCTTGATACCACAATTCAGAAATATCAGGATCTGGCTTCCCGCACCCAGGGAGGCTACGACATCAATGATATATCTGGTCTCTACAACCAGATGAGTAGCGAATACAAACGACTGCCTCAGCTCTATAAGCAGCTGTGGGTCATATTTGATGGCGTAAAAAACAAAAATGACATCGAGCAGTTGCGTCAGGTTCTGGTACCTAAAATTGAAGAGCAAAACGGGGAACTGGTTGATGTGCACCTCAAGGTGCGTGAAGACTTCTACGAAGCTCTAACAGCCTTCGCAAGTTGTCTGAAAGTAGCTCTGCAATCGGCCACCTTCTTTGAAGATAAGAGTTTCAGCGACCAGGATCACCGACACTATAAAGAAACGGTTAAGCAGTTCTCCAGCCTGCGTCAATTGGTGCAACAAGATGCTGGCGAAAAGATTGACTACGACGAATACGCTGAGCAAGTGAAAAAGCTGCTGGATAAACATGTGGTAGGTGTAGAAGTCAAAGAACCCGGTGGCGTCTATGAAGTCGGTAAGATGGGGCAGAAACAGCAGCCGGAAGACTGGAGCGAAGATAAAACCCGTAACGAAACAGACATCATAAAAACCCGTGTGACTCGTATGATTGAACAGGAACTGCGTGATGACCCTTACGCTCAAGAAGCGTTCTCGAAATTGCTGCGCCAAGCCATTGAAGAGACTGAAAAGCTGTTCGATCATCCGCTTAAGCAATACATGTTGTTCCGTGAGTTTGAAGAGCAAGTACAAGATAGACGTTTAAACGATATCCCCGATGTATTTGCTGGTAATCGCCATGCACAAGCCTACTTCGGTGTATTCAAAAAAATATTGCCAGAAGCCTTAGGAGTGGTTGATCAACAAGTACAAGAGAAATGGGTAAAAGTAGCCTTCGAGATTGATCAGGCGGTAGAAATCTCAGTCGCGGAAAACTCCATCAACCCGCAAAACATCGAAGCCGATATCCGTAAGAAGTTATTGCCTCGTATGTTTCAGGAGTGCAAAGCCATTGGCGGCGGAATGGACCAGGCTAAGAAGATTGTTGAGATGATTGTGCAGATTACCCGTGTTGGCTTGAGTGGTATGTAAATCAGATGAATGAGCCAATTGAACTCGACAACAAAACCATGAGCTTTCGATATGGCGACGAGCAAATTGCTTTTGAGCGAGTGAAGCGCCAGCAAGCCGCAGGAAAGGTCTTGATTAAGGTACATCCGGATTGTCGGGTAATCGTATCAGCACCAGAAAGTGCTGATAACGAAGAGGTACTCTCCGCAGTCAAGAAGCGTGGCCGTTGGATTTATGAGCAACTGCGCGACTTCCGCAAACAGCTTGAGTTTACCACTCCGCGACAGTACATCAGCGGTGAGAGTCATTATTACCTTGGTAAACAGTATTTGCTGAAAGTGATTGAAGCGCCAGATCAGGTTCAAGGTGTGAAACTGCTTCGCGGTAAGCTGGAAGTATCAGTAAAAATTAAGAACACTGAGAAAGTTAAAGAACTGCTGACTGACTGGTACAAGGCTCGCGCAAAGGAAATCTTTGCTAAACGCCTCGATACCATGTTGGAGCAAACTCTATGGGTAAATGAACCGCCACCACTTCACATATTAACCATGCAAACTCAGTGGGGCAGCTGTTCTCCTAATGGCCGCATCACGTTGAATCCTCACTTAGTTAAAGCTCCTCGGGAGTGTATTGACTATGTGGTTCTACACGAGCTTTGTCACATTGCCGAACATAACCATAGTGAACGATTTTATAGACTTATGAATCAAGTAATGCCTCAATGGGAAGAGATAAAAGAACGATTGGATGGAATGGCCAATATTATTTTATCTAGGTAAGAGAGTGTAAAAAATTTGTGTATAAGTGGCATTCTGAGCAACCTGTTAAAAAGAAAACTGGAATGCCAATTACCGATCAAATCCTCGATCAGCTTCTTGCTGATTGCAAATCACCTGGAGACCTGATGGGTGAACAAGGGTTACTCCGTCAATTAACCAAAAAGCTGGCTGAACGCGCTTTAGAAGCAGACGGAAATGGATAAAAGGCGGGAAATATAGAACCAAAACCAAGTGTTTATAGCATAGAAATTTCATTAGGAACGGCCTTCAGCCATCCAATAAATCAATTCGGAAGGCAATATATACCGATACATAACCAATTACATGGTGCACTCAAAATGCGCTCTATGAGCTTTAAACGTGATGTTAATTTTTTATTTCTACAAATATATGCCCAAACAGTTTTGCAGAAACATTATGATTGAGCAGCTTTCATCAGACGTGCAGTCTTGGCTGCTAGCAATCGGGCTCTAGCCTTAGCTAATCTAACCTTCGCTTTATGTAGTTTTGCTTTGAGCTGCTTGAGATTGTCTTTCGACTTTTTCCGTTCCAAGTGAATGAGTTTTCCAATAACCCAGCCTGTCAGACCATATAATCGGTAATACTCCCTGCGTTCGAATGGCGTATCCTCACCATACCCAGGCAGTGAAGACTGGTATGCGCAAAGCGCAAGATTCAATCTGCGCAACTCTATTGCGCAGGTACAATCTACATATACATCGGGTCGGCAATAACCACCGTGCCGAACCGCATTGTTATTGCCTTTGGGCGCACCAGCACCTGCTCTGCGACCACCCCAACCATTAGCCATATTGCGCACTCCACTTGATTGATTCGAGTTTTTTTCGTTTTTTTAAAAGTAGTTTTATTTTTTAATTCAGTTCTGAAAATGCGTATCTGAATTGTAGGTGTAAACCTCCTCATAATAGAATCGGTTATCGAACAGTTTTTATGCAAAGAAAGTCAGCCATGAACAATAAGACAGATCTTCTCTGATGTTCGTGCTGTCAGGTTCATTTCTCGTGTTTGACCTCCTTCGATATCCTTTACCTTTTCTGGGTCTACCCAGCTACCCAATCATGTTTTTTCTTATGAATCATATTGATAATTGGTAGATCCCATTTTTTGCTTTCTACCTTGGGTCTACCCTTTTGCTTTTCGGGGCTACTAAATCAAAAAATGCCCTTCCAGAAGGAAAGGTTCTATCTGGCTGGAATTTCTTTATTAGGTAGCTCGGGTAGACCATGGGTAGATCTTAAAAAAAATAGGTTCTACCTCTCTCTAAACCTTATATAACAAGGGGCTAAAGTGGTTTAGGTAGACAGGTAGACCAAATTTCAAAAAAATTCCATGTATAGGATGGGGTTAGCCATCATTACAGGTTGCCAATGTCATCAAGAAACCATTTATCAGTTCCGTTGGCTGAACATTAGTCTGTGTCCTGCCTTTTATCCGGCGAGTCAGATAAGGCTTTCCGTATTCTTTGGCTGCGTTTTTCATGGCGGTGCTGAACCGCGTAACGGATAGTGGTTTACCCAAACCATGATATTCCATGTACTCCAGATACAGATGGTAGAGATACTTTTGGGGTTCTAACTTCACAAATTTACCTCCTCCCATCATCATTCCTTTGGCCATATCCAAAAACGTCACTGTTGCGCACATATCCAGAACTGGATCTGTAGCGCGTTTCACCTCTAGTGCCTCTGCAGAATCGCGTTGCGCATACAATAGGGATTTTGCTTTCTGCTCATCACTGAATACGGAAAGTAAATGACGAATGATAACGGGCAGCTCTGTAGCGATATGATCGATCAGATGTGGGTCTTTCTTGTCTTCAGGCACCACTGTGTCAAACGTAAAAATCACCCGCCGTCTGGCTATCCCACCATTCCGTTCCGTAAATACCATGGGGTCGTTATTGGTAATCAGGACCACTGCTTTAATGATGGTACTGAACTGTTTTTCATATTTACCGTCTATCTCGACCAGATCACCACCGGTAATGGCCTTAATACCTGAACCATCTCCAACATATTTAGGTTGATCAGGAAGTATAATCAGACGCTTACCCACGAACTGAGAACGCCCCCGAGCCTCGTCCAATGAACGGGTGTTACCAGATGCGATGTTATGATGTCCAACCAGCAGTTCCGCAATACGGGAAAAGACGCTTTTCCCACTGCCACCCTGTCCAGTTATTTCAAGGAATAATTGCCAATCATGCCGACCAGCGAGGATCATGAAGAGAGCTGCCTTTATACGCTCCATTTTCTCGGGGCTGTTCTCTGCTACGAATGATAACCAGTTGGTGAAATTGGGCGCGTGAGTTGTAAGGCTTTCATCTGGTGCGGGCGGCGTGAATACAATCCCGTTATGATTTAACAACCAATTATCAGGGCTATGTACTCTGAATTCTCCGGTCTTGATGTCATACACACCATCAGTAAAACCAATCAGATGATCGGTCTGCGTCCCCATGACTTGGATTTGCATTTTCAACACATTAACTGCGGATGTAATCCCCTTGTCTGAATAGGGTGTATTATGTTCCTGATAGATGGCAGCCATAGCCCGGCAGAGGTCGGCATCAGTCATTGGTTGCCATACACCTGATCTATAAACATAAACTATCGAAGACAACGTATTGACTGCGACATAACCCAATCGCTCGGCTAATAATTCCGCTCTCTGACTAGCAGCCATTTGAGCCAGCGTTGGGCGGCTATCTGCGTTTCTCGGTTGTGGTTTTGCCAGTGAAACAACATTGCTCTGTTTGCGGCTCATCATTAGTGCCTCTCTGGTTTTATCTATCCCAAATTGCTGGTGGTAGTCGTTCCAGTCACCGGATACTGGCGGCAATGCAACGACCCCACCAACAGCATCGGCAGCAACCTGCGCTTTGATAAGTCCAATGTTTTCCTGATGGTCTGCGTCATTGTCAGCGGCCAAGATGATTTCAGCATGTGGGTATTGGGCTCTCACTGTCTCAGATACCGTCCTAAGGTTTCCGGCATCAATGGCACAATAAACGGTGAGTCCGGTAGCTAGATGAACCGATAGTCCGGTGGCGTAACCTTCACAGATAGCCAGTACTTCAGAACCCGCTATGCAATAGAATGAACCGGCTTTACGGCCACCAGCTAGCAGGTATTTATTCCCGCGATCATCCATAGTCTGGCAGGTGGTTAGCTCTCCGGCTGCGTTATACAGTGGCACAACTAATAATCCTTGTGCTTTATCTGCTACCGGTGACTGCAGGATCAATGCTTCGCACTCCGACAAACCTTTCCCAACCAGATAGGGGTGTCCTTTGGCGGGCTTGCAATGGATCAATATGTCCTGAGCCAGTTCTGCAGCAATCCTATGTCTGGCCTGTTCGTTCTGGCGTTCGTGTTCAGCCTGCTGCTTTGCTCTGTCCTCATTGGTTTTAATGGTCTCCATGTCCAACCCGGTAGAGAGTCCCAGAACCTGAGCAACCAACTCTGCTGCTTCCTTGGGGCTTTTCCCGGTTACATTGCTAACGAGGGCAATACCATCGCCAGCCTGTGGATCACATTGATTACAAAACCATGTTCCGCGCCCTTCTTTGTCATCAACACGAAAACGATCTTTACCGCCACACACGGGACAAACACCATGTTTGCCTTTGGCTGGAACGGTAATGCTAAGAGCGGGGAATATTCTTCCCCACTGGCCCCGAGCAGCATTGGCAATACCACGGATTGTTAACTCCGTCATAAGGCCTCCTCAGATACTTAATGGTTCACCACACGATAAGGAACCTGTCAGTAACGGCAAACCCGACAAACACTGTCGGGTTGCGGTGTAAGCCATAACAGGGATGGTTTTGGTTTCTTTGGGCAAGCCGAAACCCTGAGCATATCGCCCATAATGTGTGTTTTGCATAATGCGTTTCTCTCAGGTGTTCGATTGAGGAGTAGTTGTACGAGTGAAGGATTTTTTCTGTTTAGCCGATGAAAAATGTGATCCTAGTAATCCGAACATTACGTGAAGTAGCAAGGGAGTACAAAAACCAAAGATGGTGACGGTCGGTATCCCATTCATAGCGGTGGTACCTCTTTGCTGATTGATAGGTGCATCGTTTTCTGGTGTAGATATTTCATCATCACCAGCCTTTATTTTGATGTTCTTCCATCCAGCGACGAACATCGGCTACATTCCACACGGTAATGCGTGCACCAAATTTAGTTCCGTGTGGAAATCGTCCTCTAGCTATCCAGTCCCAAAGCGTATTAAGTCCGATACCTAGGATTTTGTGCAGGGTTTTAGGACGAACAAAACCTTCAGTGGGTAAATCGATCTGATTTTTAGGCATATTAATCCTCGGAAATAAAAAAACCGGCTCTAGGCCGGTTTGGATTTTGGATACAAAAAAACCCGCGCGAGGCGGGTTGATTTGGTTTTTTGAAGCAAAAAAACCAGAGAAGTTGCTTTGATACAACATACTCCGATTATGTGTAGATCCTAACGTGATTCTGAGTTGATGTCAACAAGCCCGTATTAACCCGACATCAAACAACCAACCTAATTATCTCTGCTGATTGTCCGGTAACGTATTGTGCCCAATCACTCATAAGCCTACTGCGCTTATCAAAAATATCACTTCGCCAATAAGCAGCTTCAGCACCATCGACTATTTTATGGGCAAGTGACAACTCGCATACTTCTCGGGAATAATTCGTTTTCTCTGCTGCCCAATCCCTAAAAGTGGAGCGAAAGCCATGAACCGTTAAATCACCTCTTCCCATCCGTCGTAAGGTCATTGTCATTGCTTGATTCGATATGGACTTCCCTTTTCGTTGCCCCGGAAATAGATATGGGCTGTCGTCAATTCTGGGCAAAGAAACCAGTAAGGATAATGTGACATCACATAAAGGTATCCGATGCTCTTTACCCGCTTTCATACGTTCAGCGGGTATAGTCCAAATACCTGTGTTCAAATCAACCTCATCCCATTTAGCGCCCATAGTCTCGTTAGTTCGGCAGGCTGTCAGAATCGTAAACCTGAGAGCTAATGCGCCAATACCTTCTTCGCGAGAAAGCGAAACCATGAAGGCTGGTAACTCAGGATATGGTAATGCTGCGTGATGCTTAACCGATTGGATCTTGGAACGTTTGGGAAGTAATTTGTCCAGGTGTCCACGCCACCTTGCAGGGTTCTCTCCGCTGCGTAATCCTCGTGCTTTTGCGGCATCCAGCACTAATTCGACACGGTTTCTAACTCTGCTCGCTGTTTCTGTTTTATCCCGCCAAATTGGAGTAAGAATGGACAAAATATGTTCAGTAGTGATGCTATCGGTGGGTAAGTCGCCAATCAATGGGAACGCATAGGTCGAGAGAGTATTCACCCATTGCCGTCCGTGTTTGATGTTCTTCCAGCCAGAACGATGTGTTTCGATATAAGCTATGGCCACATCTCGAAAACTAACAGCTCGTTCCTTTTCTTGTTCGGCAGCCAGTCGATCAGCTTCTTTTTTCTCACGTTCAGCATCACGCACAACAATAGGATCGTCACCAGTCCGAACAATCCGATGGGCATCCTGAGCCCGTGAACGGGCTACGGCTAAAGAAATATCTGGATACGCACCTAAGCCCATATCTCTTAATTTCCCCATGATGCGATAACGAAAAATCCAAGATGCGCCTTTGCTTTGACCGATTTTCAAGTATAAACCGTCACCGTCGTTAGTCATGCCGGGAATGCCTGTCTTAACCAAGCCGTCAACAGTTTTCGCCGTTAGTTTACCCATGACTTGCTACCCCCAAAACCACAGCCCATATATCAGCCCATACTATTAATAGTAGCTTGTTCCGATATATTTCGGGTTAACTCGGGTAATAAAATCAATAACACTATGTTTATTATGTAATAATTTTTATCTAATCGACCTTTATTGTGCTTTGTCGGGCCATACAATGGCGGACTATCTCTCCGCCAGATACCACGAAAAAGCCCGCTGAATAAGCGGGCTTTTTTGTTTTTGCGTTTTCCCGGCCTCTGGTTCTGTCGGGGGAAATACTAATCACCAATCAGCACATTCCCTGAACCGCTGATAATGACGCCGCCATGTGACGTTGCAGCACCAAGCAAAGCAGCCGGTTTCCCGTTGATAAATACAGTCGAACTTCCTGTTACTATTGTGGCGCTACAACTTGTTGCATCATCCACTCTTGCTGCGGGTAACCCATTAATGAATACATCACCAGAACCGGATGATATGGTATTTACGGAGTGCCCTTTCTGCGGGCAAGCATGAGAATCACTGACTCTGGCGGCTAATGGCATCGGTTGTCCTCAATGAATGAATTGACTTATTTTAGCCTCTATTGAGGCCGCTCATTAACCGTAGATATTACAGGTGGCATTCCGTTTTACTTGTCCTGAATTGTCCTTCAGGAAAAACATGCACATGGCTTCCACGAAATGTCGTTATCATGCAACCAATGATGAATTGCAAAGTCAGCCAGGAAGTTGAATAAAAAATAATGAAACGAACCCTTGCCCTTGTGATTACTATTTTATGTGCAGCTTACCTTTGGATAGCCAACAGGCCAGCTCAATTCAGAACCGAATACACAGCAATACTTCACTATCTGAAGAGTGCGAATGACCAGCTAACAATTGATCTCATCGTTGATGGCTCATGCATTACGCTGATGCCGGAAAATCAAACGTTATGTCATGCAATCCAGCGCAGATGGTGAAAGCTGATGTTTACCGGTTGCTTTACTCTAATCGGAAACCGGAATATCTGGATTTACGTGTATCCGCAAGCCCGATTTCCGGCTCGCGTTCTTTCGTGTTTTCTGAAAATGGATACACGGAAGAAGCTCAGGTCGACGCTCTGGAAAAAAGCATCAAGGAAGCGAAAAAGACCGCAGGTTCGTCCATTCACTTGTGCGGAAAATTAGATCTGAAAGGCTGGTTTGAATGCTACAACTCCGACTCGTAATGCAAACAACCTGATTCAACCATTCCAGCCAAAAGACGTTACCGAGAACCATCCAATCTCACCAGGCCATTCAGGTTAGTAGCTAACGATGAGCAGAATAGCGTCTTTATTCTACTCACAAAATGAGGCGAATAATGGGAGGGCGATTTGGCGCATTCCACCCCAACAAGCCACAACCCCCCGCTAATCCACCGCCAGCTTCGCCGCCTGTTTCCACATAAATGATGGCATGGCTTGTTTTAATCGCCAGGTGATATTCATCGGTTGGCTGCCAGTGTGGGAGACATAGTCAACTTCGCCAAAATTCACAAATCCCATCGTTCTATCGTGTTCATCTTTTGCTTGTTCGCGCACAAACAAAAATAGACGTTTGCCGTTTTCCCGATGTTGAATATAACTCAGCCCTTTGCCGCGATCTGGTCGGGTGCTGTTTTGGGATTGCCAATGAAAAAGGTGCTCACTGATGGCATAGTCGTGGTACATCGTGCTGGGAGAAAACTGTTTTTCACTTTTATTGAGCGTCACGAAAAGTATTTCTACGTTCTGCTCTTTGAGCTCCAGCACCCCTTCCCGCGCTGGGGCGCGTTGTTCAAAGGTGGTTGCGCCAAACCCAACCAGAACTTGTTCCCTGGCATAACGCGCATGCAACTGCAGGGGATTATCTTGCATCATGGGCATGGCAAATTGTTCGTGATGAATCCGATTGATTAATAGTGTCAGCAAGTCAGATAGCTCATCCCGAAATGCAGGCAGATCAAGCACCTTTAGACTTTCCGTCAGCGATGGAAAACCGGCTGCCGCCCCTGTCGCTTGCCAAAAGTCATAGTGACACATCAGTGCCATGTGCGGATCGGCATCGGCTGACAGTTCAAAATGCCGCTGGCATAACCGCATTAGAAAACCTAAGTAACTGAACGAATCACAGCCAAGAAGTCGGGTATTAATGGCACGGTCAAAGGCACGCGTGAGTGATTGATGATGTTCACTGGTTTCCCGATGTGTGGCTTTATCCACCAGATCAGTCCAGCAACTGCGTTTATAGATATCCTCCGGACTAATATGAGGATGAATTTTAAGGAAATTCGCTAAGGTTAATGGCAAATGCGTATGCTGCGGGAAGTGCCGAATAAGCCCTAATAATCGATTTTGATTGAGCGTGGCCTGACGGATGTTTTGTAACACCATTTCCTGATTGCGTTTGGATAATTCAATACGACAACCAAGCGGTGCATGGGGAAAGCCTTGTTTGATTTCGTCACTGATAGCCCGATTGGTTTTCCCCACTAATGCTCTGAACTTCTGCGAAAAATCGTATTCTGGTCGGGAATTGCCGACAAAATCCAGCACCGTGCAGCACTCTTTATCCTCCGCCAGCCGTAAACCGCGGCCTAACTGTTGCAGGAAAATCGTCAGGCTTTCTGTCGGTCGTAAAAACAGCAAGGTATCCACTTCCGGTATATCGACCCCTTCATTGAAAATATCGACGACAAAAAGCACATTGATTTCACCAGTTCGGAGCATCTGCTGTTTCACATAGCGCTCATGGCTATTGTCACTGGTTAATATGTCGCTGCAAATGCCCTTCAATAAGAACTGCTTACACATATATTCCGCATGTTCTCGGCTGACACAGAACGCGAGAGCCCTGATATTGCTGATATTGGTCACAATGTCTTGTAAGCTTTGAACAATTCTATTCACGCGCTGCTGATTGTGCGTGTAGAGATTGGTTAATTGGGCAATATCGTAACGACCCTGACGCCAGCTTATATTGCGCAGATCCGTATCATCATCAATGCCAAAATACTGGAACGGGCACAGATGGCGTCGGTTAATCGCTTCCGGTAAACGAATTTCAGCCGCAATAACGCCACCAAAATCATCCAGAATATCCGAGCCATCGTGACGCTCAGGTGTCGCCGTCAGTCCTAAAAGAATGGTAGGGGAAAAACGATCTAACACCCCGCGATAGCTTTGTGCCGCAATATGATGCACTTCATCCATCACAATATAGTCATAATAATCGGCCGTTAATGGCAGATACGGCAGCTGATTATTCAGGGTTTGGATAGTGACAAATAATTGGCGGTAGTGATCAGGCACGGTTTTTCCGGCCCAAAACTCACCAAAGGTATTATTACGCAGCACACCACGATAAGCCGCCTGTGCCTGTCTGAGTATTTCTTCCCGATGGGCGACAAACAAGAATGTCGCATCCGGTTTTTGTTTTAAGAAACGTGCAAAATCAAACGCTGAAATTAAGGTTTTACCAGTCCCGGTTGCCGCAACCACCAAGTTCCGATAACGCTGATGCAGGGTGCGTTCAACCGTCAACTGTTCCAGTATTTCCTGCTGATGAGGAAACGGTTTTAAATCGAAATAATGTTCCGTCTGATGGTCTACACCACCCCGCGCCTGCTGCAAGGCAGCTTTGAGCTTTTGCTTACTCTCCAGATTGCCATCAAAAGTTTCAAACTCGTTCGATTGCCAATAGGTTTCAAATGTACTTAGCGACTTTTCAATAATGTGTGGAATTTCTTGCGAGGTGATCTTTAAGTTCCACTCTAAACCACTGGTCAGTGCCGAATGGGAAAGGTTGGAGGAACCAATATATCCGGTATTAAATCCGGTATTCCGCAAAAAGAGATAACTCTTGGCGTGGAGCCGTTCTCGTTGTGTGTTGTAACTTAATTTAATTTCGGTGTTAGGCAGGCTGGCAATAAATTCAACCGCTTTCGCATCTGTCGCCCCCATATACGAGGTGGTAATCACTCTCAGCTGGCGTCCGCTGTGAGTAAATTCTTCCAGTTCTTTGCGAAAAATACGGATACCGGCCCATTTAATAAAGGAGACCAGCCAATAGATTTTATCCGCAGACAGGATCTCTCTTTTCAGTTCGGTATCTAATGAAATACCGGCATTACTACCGCAAAAAAGCTCACTTTGTGTCAGACCCGTCAGCGGGAAAATATCGCTGACATATTGTTTGAGATTGGCAGCAACCGGATTTTCCAGCTGGTACAGCGCCGTCAGAATTTTACCCTGGCTACTTATAAGATTTTCTTCAATGAAACCATCGTCCTGAATACGGTCTTTGAGCCACATTAATAGCTGATTCGCCAGCTCGATTTGCGTTTGTAGCTGATCTTCCCCAGCCGGTACGGAGCCCACCGCATATTCGAATATCCGACTCAGAAAGCGGGACAGCCACAGCGCCGCTTCAGCATGTTCAAGGGGGCGTTCACCCACATAGAAAGTATTTCTGTCTAAGCGCGAGGACACCAATTGCGTGATTAACTGCTCGTATATACCAACTTGCTGCACGGTTCCTGCTCCTTGAAAATAAGACGGGATGGCACGAGTCACCCCCAATCTTCCAACTGCTGAAAATCCTTGATCCGATCCCGCTGCAGTGACATGGCTTCAAACACATCCTCGTAGTTTTCATGATACGGCTGAATGCTGGGCAGTGCGAAGGCGGCCTGGGTGAAAAACTCGGCTTTATGGTCATTCCATGCTTGTTGCCACCAGTGCAGGATCAGTTCCTTCGAGTTGGAGAGCCTTATCCGACTCGGCAGTCGGTCGGATTTCTGCGCATTGATGATGGTTCTGGCTGGCAGCAGGTTCCATAAATCATTGTTTGGCCAGCGGGCGAACGGAAAAGCGTGGTCGATCGCGTAATCCTTTGTCCGCAGCGCTTTCCCGCTCCAGCAACAGCTCACCGGTTCTTGCGCCAGCAGGCTATTGACCCGGTTTCTGACTCTTGTCGTCGTTCTTTCCGGATCGTCCCACGTTAAGGCGTTCAGGTAATCGAGTTTTGAGTATTGCCGTTCCCTGTTTTTCCCATACCCCGCCATCAGCGCTGCCCATTCGTTGATCAGCGCCGGTTCGATCCAGACACTGTACCGGGTCAGCGCATCCCAGATATGTTTGGGCACATAGAAGTTGCCGAATGATTTCAGAAAATCGAAATCCAGGATCAATCCGTCTGTTACCGATTGGCACGGAGCAAGATCCACGTTGAAAACCGCATCTGATGACGCTCCCGGCAAAGTGGTGTATCTCGCTGGCATTTCCCGGATGCTACGGGCGGTATCCACATGAAAAACCGGCTCATACGTTCCCGGCAAGGTGGTGTATTTCGCCGGCATCTCCTTGATGGTGCGGGCGATATCTTTCAGTGTCTGACTGACGGCGGAGGCGATCGCTGCTTGCGGGTAATGGGCGCCGATGTAGAAATCATTATTGGCGAACGAGGTCAGTTGTGACCAGCCCGCGGGTTTAATGAAGCCAAGCCCTTTGGTGTTACTGCTGCTCTGCTGCATGTCGTACTGATCAACCAGCGGCTTATACAACTTCAGCCAGTACAGGGCGACCAGACCCAGCGGCAGGCAGACCTGCTGCTCTGTTTGTTCCATGACTGCGCCGGGATGTCCGTCGGCGATTCGCAGGAGCGTTCTTAATAACGCGAGCTTGTAGGTGGAGGATTTGCTGTCATTCACCACGATATTGCGGATGAGCGGAAAGGCGCCGGTGCCATCGTCCGGCAGTGTCAGCAAAACGGTTTCCCAACTGACGTCGCTCCGGCCAAGCTGGTCAGCCTGCCGGTTTTGGGTCAGCAACTGGCAGGTCAGGCCAAACTGACTGGCATACTGCGCCAGTTCGGACGCGGAGACCGGATGCATTGTTCGTTCATCCCGGCATTCACCATGCCGCAATGAAATGACCATTTTTCCGTTGGGTTTGAGCAGGGAGCTTAATTTGCGAAAGGTGCGTTCCCGGCTGGATGGCGCGATATGCATCCAGACAGCACTGAGCAGAATCAGGTCAAATTTCACCTGCAATGCGAACACCTGATTCAATTCCGGCAGCGCGTCGCACAGCCAGTGAATGTTGTGGTTTTCCGGGTTGGCCTTCGCGGCTTCCAGTAATGTCTCTGCGGGCTCCACCGCGACAACACTCAATCCCTTTGCCGACAAGTACCGGGCATCACGGCCGGAACCGGCGCCGACATCCAGCGCCATGCCCTGCGCAGGGATATGGCTCAGCCAGTCTTTATGCACCGACTCGAAATGCACCTGGTCATATTGGGCAATCAGCGAATGGGCATTGTCCGTGTAAAACTGAATGTTTTTATCGTTCACCCTCGTTCCCTGAAAGCATGAGACAAAGACAGACTCGTTATTTTCCCATCATACACCTGCTGTGTTATTGCAGAAGAGGATTTCCACTCGTCATCTATGCTTAACTCATACCTCAGGCCAGTGAGAAGGCAGACGTTATGGACAATCCTACTTTCGACTATAAGGCTCGCTGGAGCCGTGCGGCAGCCTTGATGGAACGGGACGGCGTCGATGCGCTGTTTCTGATGAAACCCGCCAACCTCGCCTATTTTACCGGTGATGGCCGCCCGTGTGCGCTGGCGCTGCTCACGCGGACACAGCGTTGCGTCGTGGCCGTGCCGGCGTGTGATGTCGCGAGTGTTCAGCGTGCCTCGGCGGCAACCGAGATTCGAGCCTTTCAAAGCGAGGCCGAGATGTTTCACGGTTTTCGCGATGTGCTGCAGGAGCTCGGTCTCACGCAGGCAACCATCGCAATTGAGAAGAACTTCTTCGACGCGGCACTCTATGACGTCTTTGTCGCCCATATTCTGCCGCAGGCCAAGGTCGTCCCGGCAACGCCTATTATCTCCCAGCTACGCATGATTAAGGATCCGGAGGAAATCGCGTGTCTGAAGGCGGCCGCACGGGTCGCGGATGCCGGTATGAGTGCGGCGGCGCGTGCGCTGCGACCCGGTGTCAGCGAGGCCGAGATTGCCGGTGAAGCGGAACTGGCGATGCGCAAGGCCGGGGCTGAGGGCTGGGCGTCAGTGACCTATGTAGCGTCAGGCTGGCGCTCCGCCATGGCCCATGGACCGGCCACGGCGAAGATCATCGCCGCCGGGGAAGTGGTTCAGGTGCATCTTGCGCCCATGGTGCAAGGTTACGCGGCGGATCTGTGCCGGACCTTTCTCATCGAACCGGTGCCGGCGGATGCGGCGAGCGCGCTGCATGCCTATATTGACGCGCAGGAACGGGGCATTGCCGCCGCCATATCCGGTGCGGTATTGCTGGGCATTGACGGCGCGATGGCCACGTCACTGGAACAGGCCGGATATGCCGGCAAATTCCTGCGGCCGGTGTTCCACGGGGTCGGCATCGAACACGAAGAAGCGCCCATTCCTGGCGGTCATGCCGTGATCCATGGCGAGCAGAAGGTCGAACAGGTGATGGCGGGCATGGTCCTCGGTATTGGTAACTGCGGCATCTATCGCGAGACCTTCGGGGTTCGGGCAGAAGACACGATCTGGGTCAGCGAAAGCGGGCCAGTGGCGCTCACCCTCTTTCCCAAATACCTGACTGTGCCTGGTAGCGTTGAAGCGAGGTGACAACATGCAGGTGCGGAATCTGTTTGTTGATGCGTTGCCTCCGGCCATGGAAGAGCGTTTTGAGCAGTTGCTGGCTGATAAGAATCTCGTCATCGAACGGATTATCAGCCCGGTCACCTATACGCCGCACGCGTACCGGCAAATCCAGGATGAATGGGTGGTGTTGCTGCAGGGGTACGCCGTGCTTAATGTGGCAGGGGAAACGGTGGAGCTTGGCGCCGGCGATTATCTGTTTTTGCCGGCCGGCCTGCCGCATACGGTGCAGCAGGTGTCAGCCGGCGCGCTCTGGCTGGCGGTTCATCTGTGGCCGGAATAACGCCGCCGGTCAGCCATAATTCTTGTGCTTGAAGCGGATCCAGCCGTCCGGTTGTTTTTGTTCCGGATCATGATGCGTCTGACGCAGCACCCCGCCCTGTTCGTTCCAGAAATAACGGCCGCGGATCAGCAGCTCACTGCCGGTTTTCAGCCCTTCGACGCGCGGCGCGATCTGCAGGTTGTGCTCGATCAGCAGCGGCTTGCGGTTGGTCAGGCGCACCACAAAGCGCTGATAGCTAACGCCGTCCCGCTGTTCGTCCGGCAGGATTTCGGTGACCCAGCCCACCACCACCAGCAACTGGTCCTGCGCCTTATTCTGCAGTGCCCGATCCAGAATAGCCTGCGCGGTCGGCCGGCTGGCGGAGGTCATGGCATCCACCTCCACCTCTTTGGCCATCAGCCAGTGTTCCCGGATATGTGGCCATTCCATCACGCCGAATGTCGCCAGCCCCAGCACGGCCACCAGTAAATAATGTCCTTTTTTCACGAAACAACAGACCTCTCGCTTTACGGAATAAGTTGTTGGAATTGCCGATCCAGTTCGGCCGGTTTCTGCAGACCGAGCGATTGCGCCAGCAGACGCCCTTCGCGATCCAGCAGATAGGCCGACGGCGTACCCTGCAGCTGATAGCGTTCACTGCTGATGTTGAGCTGATCGCGCAGTTGCGGGTAGGTCAGCCCCATCTGTTTTTGTACCGCGCGGATCCGCTCTGCACTGGCATCGGTATTGATGCCGACGACCACCAGATCCCGCGGATAACGCCGAGACAGCGCCTGCAGATGCGGCATTTCCGCAAAGCAGCCGCCACAGCTGTCAGACCAGAACACCAGATACACGTATTTCCCCTGCCACGCTTTCAGGCTGGCAGGCTGATCTTCCAGCGTCAGGGCAGCCAGTTCCGGCGCCGGGGCACCGGTTTTCAGCTGCGCTTCTTCCTGACATCCGGCCAGCAACGCGGCCAGCAACAGTACCCTAGACAGCAACCATGTCATCGGTCGTATTCTCCACCAGTTTGCCGTGCTGCAGCCGGATCACCCGGTCTGCCACTTTTCCCAGTTCCGGGTTATGCGTCACCATCACGATGGTGCGCCCTTCCGCATGCAGCTGGCGCAGCAAAGCCAGTACCAGCTGTTCGTTCTGCTCATCCAGATTACCGGTAGGTTCATCGGCGAAGAGGATTTCCGGGGAATTGACCAGCGCCCGGGCAATGCAGACACGCTGCTGTTCGCCGCCGGACAGCTGACTCGGCAGATGGTCGAAGCGGTGGGCCAGCCCGACCTGGGTCAGCACCTGCTGCGCCGCGGCCAGATCCACCACACTGTGATAATGCTGCGCCAGCATCACGTTCTCCAGCGCACTGAGATACGGGATCAGATGGAATTGCTGGAACACCAGCCCCATCTTGTCGGCGCGAAACAGCCGACGCTGGTCTTCATCAAACGCGCTGACATCTTCGTTATCCAGCAGCAGTTGGCCGCTGCTCAGGGTATCCATGCAGGTGAGGATGTTCATCAGCGTGGTTTTACCCGAGCCGGAGGCGCCCATGATGGCGACGAATTCGCCCTGCCGGATGCGGATATCGATCTTGTCGAGGGCCGCCACATTGCCGAAATGCCGGGACAGTTGCCTGGTTTCAATCACTAAATTCACATTATTCTCCTTTCAGGATACGCGCCGGTTCCAGCGCCAGCGCCCGCCGCACCGGCACCACCGCCGCAAAGCCGGCCACCGACAGACTCAGCAGGAAGGTGAGCGGAATCACCGGCCAGCGCATGCTGATGGACGCCGAAAACACGGTCTGGCCCAGTACCTGTGCCAGCAGCCAGCCAGCCAGCAGCCCGGCCACGGCGGCGATACTGGTGACCAGCAAAGTTTCGGTAACGATCTGAACGACAATCGCCTTGCGGGAGGCACCGAGCGCTTTCTGCAGGGCAAACTCCCGGCTCCGCTCGCCGATCAGCGCCATCAGCGTGGTGTTGACGCAGAGGGTCGACAGCAACAGGATCACCACCGACACCATGCCCATCAGCCCCTGGATCTTGAACAGCACCGCGCCTTCGTTGGCCGAGACCTTGCGGATCGGGCGCACCTCCAGATCCGGATAGGCCGCTGTCATCCGGGCCGCCAGTTGTTCCACCTGACCATTACGGTTATCCAGACTCATCAGCCCGTGGCTGATCTCGCCCGGCCGGTTGAGCCACTGCTGCGCCAGTGACAGATTGACAATCAGGTAGTAGTCGGTGGCATCACCCGCTTCGACAATGCCTTTGATGGTCAGGGTATGCCGCCGCCCGTCCTGAATCAGGGTGATGGTATCGCCGGGTTTGAGCTCCAGCCGTTCGGCCAGTTTCTTACCCATCATGGCGTTGCGCTCGTCAAAACCGACACTGACCCGCTCGCCACTGATCTGCCAGTAGGGCGACAGGGCTGCCAGCGCCTCGAAATTGCTGCCCATCAGCACCACGGTTTCCTGCTCAGTGCGGGCCATGCCATACAGAAAACCGCCCATCGCCTGTACGGCTGTAGCCGGCGGCAGCGAGGCAGCCTGCAGCCAGGTCTGCTCGGCAACTGCATGTCCCTGTTTCGGCCCAACATACAGATTGGCGCCGAAAGTACGCAGTTCACGGCTCATCTTGGCGTCAATATCGAGATACAGCGCCGCCATGGCACAGATAATCATCGCGCCGACCAGCAGCGCCATAAACATCACCAGCATCCGGGACCGCCGTACCCACAGCGCACGGCGGATCAGCACCCAGAACAGGGAAGAGAGGGAGGAATTAGCGGCCATACAGTACCTCCACCGGATACAGCCGGGCTATCTGCCGGGCCGGGAACCAGGTACCGATCAGCGCGATGAGCACCGACAGCAGCACCACCACCGGCACCACCAGCCAGGCAAAACTGAGGGGATTACCAAACAGCGTCATGCCGATCAGCCAGGCACAGCCCCAGCCGGCGACACAGCCGGCCAGGCCGCCGATCAGGCCACTCAGCGCCGCTTCGGCGTAGAACAGCAGACCGATCTGCCAGAGTTCGGCGCCGAGCGCCTTCATCAGACCGATTTCCCGGGCCCGCTCCAGCAGATTGCTGGTCATCAGCGAGGCAATACCCATCGCCGACGCAACCAGCGCCACCAGCGTCACCACCGCCAGCAGCAGCTGAATCTTTTCAATCACCACCCCTTCCGAGGCCGCGACCTGCCAGATCGGCCGTACGGCACTGCCGGAAATCGCGTCTTCCAGCTGATGCGCAATGGAAGAGACATAGGCGGTGCAGTACCACAGATCATATTCCTGCGCCGTCAACGCATCGAGATCCTGCCGGGCCTTGCGGGAAAGCGCGTTCTCCGGCACCGTCAGCGCGGAAACCCGGACGCGCTGGATCTTGCCGGGCAGATCCAGTAACTGCTGGGCATAGCGCAGTGGCATCAGCAGGCGCTGATCCTCGGCGCCACCGCTGCGCAGGATCCCGCTGATGGTGAAGGTCAGACGCTGTGATCCGGCCTGCAAGGTGATCGTTTGATCCACCTGCAGCCCGAGCTGATCCGCCAGAGCCTGTCCGGCCAGCACTTGCGGCTGGGTATCGTCCGGCCAGGCCCCGCTCACCTGCCAGTACGGGCTCAGGATCTTCTGTCCGGTGCGGTAATCCTCTTCATCCGGCACCACAATCGCGTGATCGAAGAAGGTGCCTTCAATCTCGATCTCGTGCTGACCGAAACGGACCAGCCCGTTCAGCTCCGGGGCAAAGCCGACGATATTGTTGCGCCAGAAGATATCCTTGATGTTGGGCAGCTCTTTCTCGTCCAGAAAGTCCTGCCCGGCCAGCGGATTATGCCCGGCGTCGCCGAACAGCTCCGGCAGCACGCTCTGACTGGCCGGTTCCACCAGAATATTGGCACCATAGGTTTTCAGCTCGCGCGCCATCTTGTCGCCGATATCGATGGAGACCGCCAGCAGCGCCGACACCAGGGTAGCGGCCAGAAAGATGGTAAACACCGCCAGCAGACGGCGCCGGTGCTGACGGCGCCACGATTGCAGGATCAGACGCAATAACATCAGTGATGCTCCTGTTGTTCCACGGCGGCGCTAAAGTAGGCCGTGCCGTTTTCCAGCTCCTGCCGGCTGATCAGCAGCTCCTGTTTTTCGCCGTCACCGGCCAGTTGCCATGCTTCCAGCGGCACCGGATTACAGCCACCGGGCTTGCCGATCGACGGAATAAAGATATGCACGCCGCAGGCAACGCAGATGATCTGGTTACCTTCCTGGATGTAGCCCTGATCGCCACAGAGCAGACAGGCATCAAAGGCGACGCCGAATTTCAGCTGTTGCGGATAGCGGTTGATCACAATGAAACGCACCACCTTGCCGTCAGGGGCGACCCACGCAAAGCGGTGCAGATTGCCGTCGCGTATCGCAGAGACCGGAATATGCACCTTGCCATCGGCGGCGATATGCACTTCGGTGGCGGCCGACAGCTGCGGCGGCCGCGAGGCCACCAGATGCCAGTACAGTCCCGGCTGCAGCGTCAGCACTACCAGCAGGAGATGGGCCAGATGCCAGCGCCGGGCCAGCAGATACTGCGCACTGGCCTTGCGCTGCGGATTGCCGGCCTCCGCCGTCTGCAGTGCGGCTTTCAGCGGACACAGCCACTGCCACAGCCCGACCGCGCCCAGCGCAGCCAGACCGGTTAGCGCGGCAAAGGGTAACAGCGTCTGCAGACTGGTGACCCGGGCGATGTAGCTGAGCAGCACGGTCTGCAGCGGCAGCACGTTCAGCTTGATCAGACTGAGCAGCAGCTCGCCGGATAACGGCAAGGCGTAAAGGAGGAACAGCAGCCACAACAGCGGTCGGCGCCACTGCGGTAACTGATTGATCAGACGGGCCGAGCTCAGCGCCAGCAGCGCCGTCATCAGGACGCCGGCCAGCACTGCGCCGATATTTAACAGCAGCGCCGAGTTGATCACCGCCGTGGCGGTAAAGTTCTGAATATTCGGATCGCGGATGAACAGCAGCCCGCTCATCAGCGCGAAGGCAACAGTAAAGCCGGTTCGGCCCCAGCGGCCGGCCGGCAATAGCAGCAGAAACAGGAGCGGCAGCAGCAGCCGGGCGCCGTGCAGTGCCAGTAACGGCAGTTGTCCAGCCGGATACAACTGTCCGACGAGCCCGCCCGCCAGCAGCCCGACGACTATCGCCGGGATCTGTCCCTGCCGGCTGGCCGGCGGTGGAGCCAGCGCCAGCCAGAGCGCCGGCAGCAGACCGGCCAGTAATACGGCAAAAAAGAAATAACTCATGATATCTCAGATAATTACGTCAGACTGCTGCCAGCCGGTTACGACTTATAAGCCGGTGTATTTGAAGGTGTAGCTGACATCAAACGGTTTCCACCAGCGGCCAACGCCAGTTTCCTTGTCGGTATGACGGTGCATGCCTGCCTTTGCCGGCGGATCGATGCGGTAGGTCACCTTATAGTTACCAACGCCCATCATCTTGATATTGGCGCCGTAATGCGGGCCGTCCCCGGCGACCATCGGCATGAAGGTACCCTGCTGGGATTTGCCGGTATCGGTGTTGGTCAGGGTGTAATTGATGGTCAGGTAAGGGATCCACTCCCCGGCACCAAAGCCATTCTTGTTACCCTCGATCGCGTGAATATCGGCTTCCAGATGAATGTCCGACTGTGCGGCCGGCAAGCCCATGCCCCGCGGTTCCATGTCGATCGGCTGCAGGTAAACCGCGGCGATCTCCATTTCATTGATGATGATCGGTTCCCCGGCCGGGTATTCCTGGAAGGCCAAGGCCGCCGGTGCCGCCATCAGACCCGAGAGCAGCGTTGCAGTACAGAATGGGTTGAACTTCATGGTTATCTTTCCTTAGTGAGAGTGGAATTGCCTTGTTGTTTGATGCGCCACAGCGCGAACAGCGCCGCCAGCACTAATATCAACTGTGGAATCAGGGTTTCGGCATAGGGATAAATGCCCAGCCAGGAAATCTGCGGAATGAACGCGAACAGGGTCGGCTGGAAAATCTTGCCTTCGATCAGCTCCAACACCCCTTTGCCGGCGAAGACAAACGCCATCAGATACATGAAACTGCCGGTAAACAGGAAGAAGGGTTTCAGCGGCAGTTTCACCACGCTGTAACGCATCAGGAAAAAGATAATCGTCAGCGCCACGGCGCCCACGCCCATGCCGGCGAACACCAGCCCGGCTGCTGTCGGCGTCTTCGCCTCGGCCAACAGCGCGTAGTAAAAGAGCACGGTTTCCGCCCCTTCACGGTATACCGCCAGGAAGCTGGTGAACCACAGCCCCCACAGCGAACCACGGGACAGCGACAGATTCAGTTTGCCTTCCAGATAGGCTTTCCAGCGGTGTGCCTCCACCTTGGCCAGCAGCCAGTAGCTCATGCCGAACAGGATGACGACGGCAATCAGCATGGTGACCCCTTCCAGGATCTCCCGGCTGGCACCGGAGCCGGTAAACAGCCACTGGAACAGCACCGCCGTGACCAAGCTGGCCGCCAGCGCGATCCAGACCGACTGGCGGATCAGCGGCAGCTTGTCCTGATGACCGTTTTTGATCAGATAGGCGACAATCGCCGCCACAATCAGCAAGGCTTCCAGCCCTTCGCGCAACAGGATCAGCAGACTGGAAATGAACAGCCCCCAGCCGGTGCCGTTATCCTGCTGCAGACGTTGCACCGCGGTCTGCAGATCCTGCGCCAGCCCCTGCTGCTGCTGTTGCAGCGCCGCCAGCGGACTGCCGGATTTCATCAGACTGACCATGCGGGTGAAGTAGCCTTCCAGCTGCGCCTTGAAGTGGCTGTCCGCCGCACCGATCCGGTTTTCCATGCCGCTGGCTTCAAACAGATCAAAATAGCTGTCCTGCACACTCAGCATCGCGCCTTGGGTGTCACCCTGCTGATACTGGCCGATGGCAGCGGTAATGGCCTGATTGATCTGCTCCCTGACGGCGGCCCAGTCCTGATTCTGCTTTTCTGCCGTCGCCTCCGACTGTGTGCCGGCCGACGGTTCCTGCGGCTGCACGGCATCGGCCGGCACCGGCAGCGACGCCAACTGGTCACTGAGATCCTGCAGCAGCACCGTGACCTGATAGCTGATGTCGTTCAGCTTGTCCGGCTGGCGCGTTAACGCGATCAGAGCGCTGAATTGCGCATTGATATCAGCAGCAGCTTTCGCCGACACCTGCAGACGCAACTGCGTTTCCAGTTCATTATTCTTGAACCCGTCATACTGGGCTTTCTGCACCAGCTGGCTGGCCTCGGCATAGCGTTGCTGCTGATACACCGTGATGGCCTGCGCCAGCAGATCTTCCGTCAGCCGGAACTGCTGCGGCCAGTAGCCATCGCTCGTCTGGGCCAGCGTATCGTGGGTACTTTCCGCCGTAAGCTGATGACCGCCTTCCAGCACCGGCAGCACACTGGCCAGATCCTGTTTCAGTTCCGCAATCGCCGCCGTCACCGCATCCTGCGGTTGCTGCGCGGTCATCTGCTGGCGGATGGCACCGAATTTCGCTTCCATCTGATAGCTGCGTTTCGCGGAGAGATTGATGCGGATCGGTCCTTCCAGGTTTTCGAATACCTCGAAGTAGGCCAGCTGGACACTCTGCCGCGCCGCCTGCACCTCGCCCTGCCGGTACTGCTGTTCCGCCTGCGTCAGACGCTGCTGAATCTCGTGTACCCATGCCTGATAGTCTGGCGTGGCACTGACGGCCGCGCTGCACCAGAGATAAAAAACAACAAAACTGAAGATGATTTTTTTCATGATAATGCGAATTACTATCAATATTATTCTCAATAATATCGTCAGACCGCCGCAAATCACAACGAATAATTTTAAAATGACCGCAGATAATGACCGCAGACAGCGTCGCAGGAAGGAATAAACGAATACGAACGAAGCCGGATTAACCCTGAAACAAGCAAGGATTAACATTCTGGCGCTGAGGCGCTTGCGCCGCTCCGGGGCGGACGTTAGGCTTGCCTGACTGCACGTGCTGAGCAGGATTTCAGTGCGCTATGTCAGGAAATAAAAAATGTCAGGAGAGACAAAATGAAACGCTACTTACCCCGTCTGATGTTCATCGCCGCGGCCATGGTTTACTGGCCATCCATGGCTCTGGCTGCCGATGCTGATCCGGTGCCGCTGGACTGCGATCCATCCTCAGATTGCCAACCTATCGACCCTTGTGCAATGGCGCCGGAAAGATGTCAGGAACCGACTATTCCGACCACCCCACCGCCACCATTGCCTGATTCATCCGAAGATCAATAATCTCTGGCCGTCAGCACGATGCGGCCCGGATCCAGGAATAAAAAAGCCGGTCTGAGGACCGGCTGAACATGACGCACACATCTTGGGGTGAACGGAAATCAGTGCATCTCGGCTGTTAGCTTCCCTTTGCCGGCGGCATTGGTTTGTACCGGATTGCCCATCCGTTTGGCATACATCGCAGTCAGGATCGGCACCAGAATCGAGGTCACGATAACGCAGGTAGCAACCAGAGCCGTAGCCGCCGGTGCAATCTTGGCAAACGCCGGATTCATCTGCGCGATAATGACCGGATTCGCCACCGCCGCACCCGCGGTAGAGGACGCCGCCAGACCCGCCGTACCGTTACCGCCACCGATTAAGCGGTCAGCAATAATTAGCGGAATCCCGGTGACCACAATCACCAGCAGACCCATCACAATACCTAACAGACCGGTATCCAGAATCACGCCCAGATTGATGGTGTTGCCCAGCGCGAAGCCGAAGAACGGGATCAGAGTCTGGGTGGCACGGCTGAAGAATTCACGCAGGTCGTGATCCAGGTTACCCAGCGCAAAACCCACCAGGAATGGCAGCACCGCGCCGACAAAATGATGGGGCTGGAAAGAAGCCAGACCGGCGGAACCCAGGATCACCATGGTCATCAGCGGGCCGGATTCAACCGACATCAGCACGAACGCGCCGGACTCTTCTTTGGAACCATACTGGTTCATCAGACTGGCATACAGACCGCCGTTGGTCATGTCCATCGCCGAAACCAGCGCCAGTGTGGACAGGCCGGCCAGCATTCCCACTTCAATGCCGTATTCCGGCAGTAATTGCGCCGCGATCAGCGCCACCACCCAGGCCACCGCGATTTTGGTCACCACCAGAGTGCCGGATTTACGCAGGACCGTACCGGTGGCCCGTAAATCAATGGACGCGCCGATACAGAAGAACCATACGGACAGAATGGGCAGCGTGCCGGTGATGATGCCTTTAGTGAATGACCCGAAATATTCGGCCGTACCTGGCGCCGCGGTGTGCAGAATCGCACCCAGCAGCAGTGGAACTAACATCAATCCGCCAGGAACGCGGTCTATCGTTGCTTTGATCTTCATATCTGAAATTCTCCGTCGGATGCTGCCAGGGCAGACATCACGTTGCAGTCAGCACCGGCACAAGACGTGTCGGTACCGCGGAAATTCTCACGATCAACGGCAGGTTATTCGCGAAAACCACCAGCTTCGCCGGCATGGACACAGGCCCAATTCAGCCACGTATTAACTAAAAATGTTTACAGCCAGGTCGACTGTGCCAGCCAGTTCTTGTGGATCTTGAACACGGCTTTACGCACTTTCGCCGGCGCGCCGACGCTGCACAGCGGACGGTGCAGTTCGCCCGGATAGAACACCACAAAATCACCGGTTTTCATGTTCACCTGGTTTTCGGCATGGGCATCCTCGGTGAAATAGAGATCCGGTTTCTCCGGCGCGTAGTTTGCCGGATCGGCCAGCAGCGGACCGACCGCCATCCCTTCGACGCCATCCAGTACCAGCTGGATATCGAGATACTGCTGATGAAATTCGTTGCGTAATTCGGCTTCAGGACGGGTGTCATTGGTCGACAGCATATAGAACAGCTGATCGCCTTCCAGCTCGTAACGGCCATCCGGCTGTGCCTGCAGGGCCTCCAGACTCAGTTCCGGACGGCTCAACAGATGCTGCAGGGCCGCTGGCAGCATCGCCTGCGACAGAAATTTCACATTACCAAAAATCATTTACACACTCCTGTTCTCAGTGAATGTGCGCACTTTACCGGTGTCAAAGAATTTATGAAATGATGTAGCTCACAAAATGAAACGCTGTTTTGTTTTTATTAATAACCGTACGGCATTGGCGATAGACAAATGACAACGCATCCGGTCAAACCGGATTCAAGCAGCGAAAAGAAGAGGAGAAAACGGCCTGCCGGACAGCGGCAGGCACAGCAAGGATGGCTCAGGCTGCCGGGAACGGATAACGTGGCAGGCCCAGTTGCAGCGAAATATTGGCTGCCGCCTGATGCAGAATCGAAACGTAATGCATCAGCTGATTGTCATCAAAGCGGATAGTCGGGAACGAGATACTCAGGCCGGCAATGACATGGCCGAAACGGTCGTAGACCGGCACGGCGACACAGCGCAGCCCCTCTTCCTGCTCTTCCCGATCCTCGCTGAAACCATGCTCGCGCACCTGTGCCAGCTCGGCCAGCAGCGCATCAACGTTCGCCAGCGTATGCGGGGTTTTCACTTCAAACGTCACCGGCGCCAAGATTTCACGCACTTCACGTTCATCCTGCCAGGCCAGCAGCACCTTGCCGATCGCGGTGCTGTACAGCGGGTTACGGCGGCCCACACGCGAGTACATGCGCAGGTTGTACTGCGAATCAATCTTGTGCAGATAGACAATACTTTCGTCTTCCATGGCGCCCAGATGGATGGTTTCCCGGGTCTCTTTGGAGAGGATCCGCATCTGCTGATCCGCAATCCGGATCAAATCGACATGCTGCAGCGCCTTCGCCCCGAGGTCGAACAGTTTCAGGGTCAGTGAGTACTTGTCGTTTTCCCCTTCCTGACGGACATAGCCCAGCGATTTCATGGTCTGCAGAAAACGGTAGACCGTACTCTTCGACATCATGACGCGCTGCGACAGCTCGGTGACCCCGATTTCATGTTCATCGCCCAGCGCCTGCAAAATACCGAATACCTTGAGTACCGACGACACAGAATCCTGTTGTTTGGAAAAATCGTTCACTGCCACCTCTGCCATGAATAATAAAAACTGCTGCCGCCACATCTTATGCAAAGCCGGATGCTGGCGCAAATCAGCAACTGGGGAACGGAGCCTGATTTTTCATCATTGTTCACAATTCCTGCAACTGCATGTTACAAAATTTTTGAACCATACCCCACAAAAATAAAACCATGTTTTATTTTGTTTGACACCGCAGTTTGATTAGCTAAGCTAAGTATGTTTTTTAAACACAACGTGAGAGATACCCATGGATACTCTGAACATCGCCATCATTGGTGAATGTATGGTGGAATTACAACGTCAGGATAATGATATCCGGCAGGGGTTTGGTGGCGACACCCTCAATACTGCAGTCTATCTGGCCCGTCAGCTGCCGGCCGGCGCTGGCAAAGTACATTATGTCACCGCACTGGGGACCGATAACTTCAGTCAGAGCATGATCGATGCCTGGCAGCAGGAAGGCGTGGATACCTCGCTGGTACAGCGTATGGGCAACAAAATGCCGGGGCTGTATTTCATTGATACCGACAGCCACGGCGAACGCAGTTTTTCTTACTGGCGCAGCGACGCAGCCGCCAAATACTGGCTTGAAACCGAGCAAACTGATGCTGTCCTGGCACAGCTGATGAAGATGGATGTGATTTACCTGAGCGGCATCAGTTTGGCGATTTTGAGCCCGGCCAGCCGTCAGCGCCTGTTCGATTTTCTGGCGACCTTCCGCGCCCAGGACAACCGTCGTGTGGTGTTTGACAACAACTACCGCCCTCGCCTGTGGCAGAGCCGGGAAGAGACCCAGCAGTGCTACCGCCAGATGCTGGCCCTGACCGATATCGCCTTCCTGACCCTGGATGATGAAGATGCCCTGTGGGGTGAACGTCCGCTGGCCGAGGTCATCGACCGGACCCAGTCGCTGGGTGTCAGTGAAATCGTCATCAAACGCGGTTCGCAGCCTTGTGTGATTGTCAGCAAGAACGGCGTACAGGAAGAAGTCGCCGCGCAGAAGATCAGCAATGTGGTGGACACCACCGCGGCCGGTGACTCTTTCGGCGCTGGTTATCTGGCCCGTCGTCTGCAACAAGGCAGCACCACCGAATCAGCCATGCAGGGCCACCGTCTGGCTGGCACCGTGATCCAGTATCGCGGCGCGATCATCCCTGCTGACGTTATGCCGTCATCATCCCTTTAATGAAATTATTCTCAGGAGAAATTATGTCTACTTTAGTTGAACGTCTGCAGGCACTGAAAATCATTCCGGTTATTGCTATCAAAAATGCGGACGATGCGGTTGAGCTGGGTCGTGTCCTGGTTGAAAACGGTATGCCAAGCGCCGAAATTACCTTCCGGACCCCGGCTGCTGCCGAAGCCATCCGCCGTATGCGTGCCGCCTTCCCGGAGATGCTGATCGGTGCCGGTACCGTGCTGACCACTGCCCAGGTGGATGAAGCTATCGCTGCGGGTGTGGATTTCATCGTCAGCCCGGGCTTTAACCCGACTACCGTGCGTTACTGCCAGCAACGCGGCGTGGCGATTGTGCCGGGCGTGAACAACCCGAGCCTGGTGGAACAGGCGATGGAAATGGGTCTGAGCATGCTGAAATTCTTCCCGGCGGAACCGTCCGGCGGCGTGAACATGCTGAAAGCCATGTCTGCGGTCTATCCGGTGAAATTCATGCCGACCGGCGGTGTGACTCCGGAAAACGTGAAAACCTATCTGGGCCTGAAAACCGTGGTCGCCTGTGGCGGCACCTGGATGGTTCCGGCGGATCTGATTGATAACAAAGAGTGGGACAAGATCGGTCTGCTGGCCAAGGAAGCAATGGCTGCCCTGGCATAATCCGCCCCGCTTTTCCGTTAGTCATCACGGCCATCCCGCTTTGCGGGGTGGCCGTTTGTTTTTGTCTTTCCGGCGGTGCTCCGGTGACGCTTTTTACGCAGCCTGCGTCATCTCACAATTTTAATGAAACGCTGTTTTATTTTTATTGATTGATCGTTTTGATCTATCTATTATCTCTTCATGCCGTACGCAGCGGCACTCTGAGAGGCTATCTCACCAGGACGGGCAGTGACTCCAGCCTGATAGATAGTCTCTTCATTCAGGGTCATACCTATTGAAGAGGTCTCATTATGCAAGTGCGTCACAATATCCATCCGGACCACGCCAAACAATTCGATACCGCCGGGTTACGCAAGGAGTTCCTGATTGAGAAGTTGTTTCTCGCGGACGATATCAGCCTGACCTACAGTCACATCGACCGCATCATCGTCGGTGGCGTGATGCCGGTGGCACAGACCGTGGTGTTAAGCCCGGAACTGGGCAAGCAGGTGGGCGTGTCTTACCTGCTGGAGCGCCGTGAACTGGGTCTGATCAACGTCGGCGGAGCCGGTGTGGTCACCGTTGCCGGTCAGGCTTACGCAATCGGCAATCAGGAAGCGCTGTACATCGGCATGGGCAATCCGGACGTGAGTTTTGCCAGCGTGGACGCCGCGCAGCCGGCCAAGTTTTACCTGAACTGCGCCCCGGCGCATACCACTTATCCGACCCGCAAGGTGACCCAGGCCGAAGCCAAACCGGTGACGCTGGGCGACAACGCGACCGGTAACCGCCGCACCATCAACAAATATCTGGTGCCGGACGTGCTGCCAACCTGCCAGCTGGTGATGGGCCTGACCCGCCTGGAAGAAGGCAACATGTGGAATTCCATGCCGTGCCACACCCATGAACGCCGCATGGAAGTCTATTTCTACTTCGATATGACCGAAAACGACACCGTGTTCCATTTCATGGGCGAACCACAGGAAACCCGGCATCTGCTGGTACATAACGAGCAGGCGGTGCTGTCACCGAGCTGGTCGATCCACTGCGGCGTCGGTACCCGTCGTTATACCTTCATCTGGGGTATGGTCGGTGAAAACCAGGTATTTGACGACATGGACCATATCGCGATCCGCGATTTGCGCTAACCCTAATTCCCGGTCGCCCGGACTGACGCTGTGGCCACCAAAACTGTTTTTTCCGTATTGCCGGCCGACGCCTTAGCCAACGCCAACCATAACGGGCAGTACGGACTGTTAAGTGGAGAAACATCATGATCCTGAATGCATTCGATCTGAGTGGCAAAGTGGCCATCGTCACCGGTTGTGACACCGGTTTAGGTCAGGGTATGGCGCTCGGCCTGGCGCAGGCCGGCTGTGATATCGTCGGTATCAACATCGTCGAACCGGCGGATACCATTGCCAAAGTCGAAGCGCTGGGACGCAAGTTCCTCAGCCTGAAGGCGGATGTCAGCAAGATTGACGAACTGCCGCAGCTGATCGATCAGGCGGTCACCACCTTTGGTCACGTCGATATTCTGGTGAATAACGCCGGCATCATCCGCCGTGAAGACGCGCTCAAGTTCAGCGAAAAAGACTGGGACGATGTCATGAACATCAACGTGAAGAGCGTGTTCTTCATGTCGCAGACCGTGGCGAAACAGTTCATCGCACAGAAGAGCGGCGGCAAGATCATCAACATCGCCTCCATGCTCTCCTATCAGGGCGGTATCCGCGTGCCTTCCTATACTGCGTCCAAAAGCGGCGTGATGGGCATTACCCGGCTGATGGCCAACGAGTGGGCGAAAGAAGGCATCAACGTCAACGCGATCGCTCCCGGCTACATGGCGACCAACAACACCGCACCCCTGCGCGCCGACGAGAAACGCAGCAACGAAATCCTGGAACGTATCCCGGCCAGCCGCTGGGGCACCCCGGAAGATCTGATGGGGCCGATCGTGTTCCTGGCCTCCCCGGCGTCGGATTACATCAACGGCTATACCATCGCGGTCGATGGTGGCTGGTTAGCCCGCTAAAAAAATGCATTACCGGTAACAGAAAAGCAGACGGATCTTGCCGTACCCAACTTTCGGTCTTGCTTCTCTGTTACCGGTATTACTACCATGCTGTTTTCGGATCATCACAGGGAGACAGCATGCGCAAGTTACGGGTAGGTATAGTCGGCTTAGGTGGTATCGCGCAGAAGGTCTATCTGCCGATCTTATCCCAGGCGAAACACTGGGAGCTGGTGGGCGCCTACACGCCGAATCAGCAAAAAAACTGTCTGCTCTGTCAGCAATACCGCATCGTCTCGTTCTATTCGCTGGATGAACTGGCCGCCAACTGCGATGTCGCCTTTGTGCACAGCGCCACCGCCGCGCATTATGAAATTGCCGACCACCTGCTGCGCAAGGGGCTGCACGTCTATATCGACAAACCGCTGGCCGAGACCCTCGATCAGGCCGAAGCACTGGTGGAACTGGCCAACCAGCAACAGCGCACGCTGATGGTCGGATTCAACCGCCGCTTCGCGCCGTTCTATCAGACCATCAAGACCCAGATGCCCTGCGCCTCTTCCGTCCGTTTTGAAAAACACCGCATCCACGGCATCGGCAATTCGCTGCGCTTCACCATGTTCGATGACTATCTGCATCTGCTGGATACTGTGCTCTGGCTGTGTGATGGCGATCTGTCACTGCTGGCCAGCCAGGTCAATACCACCGTGCTGGATGAGCTGGTGTTTGCCGGCCATGTCTTCCGCCATGACAACAAGCTGATCAACACCGCCATGCACCGTGACGCCGGCACCCAGGCCGAAACGCTGGAAGTGATCACCCACGGCGCGGTCATGCGCGTGCGCGATCTGAACCGGCTGGAAGAGGAACGGGATGGCAAGATCCATGTCACCACCGCCGGCAGCTGGCAGACCATTCTGGAACTGCGCGGCTTTGTACCGATGGTGGAACACTATCTGGAATGCGTCGCCAATCAGACGACGCCGCTGGTGACCGGCGAACAGGCGCTGGTGGCGCAGCGCTGGCTGGAAAAGCTGCTGGCGGAATAAAAGAAAACGAAGGAAAAAAAATGAGCGCCTAGCGCTCATTTAACAACTGATCTTTTTTCTCCCAGACACCGCTCAGCCACTGCTGGAAACCGCGCTTGAACGGTTTGTCTTTCATGTAATCGCCGCGCTGCACCTCGGTCACCGGGATCTCTTCAATCCAGACCTGAATGCGGGTCAGACGGCCGGTCAGCATGTCATGGAACGGGCGCGCCTCGTTATCCGGATAGGCCAGCGTCACGTTGACAATCTTCTCGAACTGTTCACCCAGCACATTGATCGCCATCGCCAGACCGGCCGGTTTCGGCGTCAGCAGGTGCTGATACGGCGATTTGGTCTCTTCGCGTTTTGCCGGCGTAAAGCGGCTGCCTTCGACGAAGTTGATCACCGTGGTCGGAATGGTGCGGAACTTGGCACAGGCTTCGCGCGCGGTGGTGACATCCTTGCCGCGCAGCGCCGGATTTTTCAGCAGCTGCTGGCGGGTATAGCGGCGCATGAACGGCATATCCAGCCCCCAGCAGGCCAGTCCGACAAACGGCACATACAGCAGGTCCTGTTTCAGGAAAAACTTCGGCACCGGCAGACGGTTACGGAAAATATCACCGATCAGCACGATATCCGCCCAGCTCTGATGATTACAGATCACCATATGCCAGCCGTGACGGTTCAGGTTGGTGGAATCATGTACTTCCCACTCCACCCGGTTCACCAGCCGCAGCATCAGCGCATTGCCGCACAGCCAGCCATACATCACATAGTTACAGCCGCGGGTCAACACATGCCGGATCACCGCAACCGGCACCAGCAATTTCAGCAGGGCCATAACGCCAATCAGCAAAGAAACCAGCGCAGTATTCAGGATCACCATGGAAACACTGAACACCATCAGAATAAATCCGGGAAGGAACGACAGCATAATGAGTAAAAATCAGTCCGCAGGGTTAAAGTCTTCCGGCCGCAAGGCCGTTCAAAAGCGCGCATTATCGCTGCAAGATCGCAGCTGGTGAAGGGATAAACACATTTTTTTGCGCATTTTAGTAGCAATATTCCACGTCCGGCTGTTTTTCATGTTAAATAGAGGAAATTGTTACTCATTCGGCTCGGCGTTTCGTGCCGGCACCATTTTTGAGGCCATCATGCTACAACAACAACTTCCTGCCGTATTAACGGAGCTGAACCGGGTCATTCTGGGGAAAGAGGCGGAAATCCGGCTGGCGGTGTGCTGTCTGCTGGCGAAGGGACATCTGCTGATTGAGGATCTGCCCGGCATGGGCAAAACCACGCTGGCGCAGGCGCTGGCCACCGTGATGGGGCTGGATTATCAGCGGGTACAGTTTACCTCCGATATGCTGCCGGCCGACCTGCTGGGCGTCACGGTGTTTGAACAGCAGAAAGAATTTGTCTTCCACCCCGGTCCGGTGTTTACCCAAGTGCTGCTGGCGGATGAGATCAACCGCGGCAGCCCGCGCACGCAAAGCGCCCTGCTGGAAGCCATGGCCGAACGCCAGGTCAGTATCGATCGGGAAACCCGCGCATTGCCGGTGCCGTTCTTCGTCATTGCCACGCAGAATCCGCAGGATCAGGCCGGTACCTATCCGTTACCGGAATCGCAGCTCGACCGCTTCCTGATGCGGATCGAACTGGGTTATCCCGATCAGGCCACCGAAAAGCAGATGCTGCTACAAACCACGGTAGCACCAGTTGTGTCGCTGCTGGACAGCCAGCAGTTGCAGCTGATGCAGTATCAGGTGGCTCAGGTAAACGTGGCCGATGCCGCGCTGGATTATCTGCTGCAGCTGGTGCATGAAAGCCGTTATGGCGGTGTCACCCCGCATGCCCTGTCGCCGCGCGCCAGTCAGGCTCTGCTCAGTGCCGCCCGCGCCTGGGCCTGGATGGCTGGCCGCAACTATCTGCTGCCGGACGATATTCAGGCAGTCTTCGCTCCGGTGGCCGAACACCGGCTACGTCCTGCCAGCGGCAGCATGATGGGCAACCGCAACAGCTTCAGCCGCGCCCTGCTGGAACGGGTGGATCCGGTACAATGAGCCTGTGGCGGAGATGTCGGCAGCGCTGGCAACAGTACCGGACCGACTGGCTGGATAAACGGATCCCGCCGGCCAGTCAGCCGTGTCTGGACCGGCATAACCTGTTCATCTTCCCGAGCCGGAGCGGCTGGATTTATCTGGCACTGTGTGTGGCCATCTTTCTGCTCGGCTCCAACTATGAAAATAACCTGGTGCTGGCGCTGGCTTACCTGCTGTTCAGCCTGTTTGTGGTTTCCATCCCTTACTGTCACGCCAACCTGAGCGGCCTGCATCTGGAGGCCGTGATCCCGCAAGCCGTCTGCGCCGGCGAGCCGCTTCGCTTTCAGCTCCGACTGCACAGTGGCGCGCAGACCCGCCATGATCTGCAACTCACCGCCACCGGTGCCGTCGGGGAACATCTGCCGGCACTGACCGATCGCGACCAGCTCGGCGTCAGCTTTATCACCGGCCAGCGGGGCTGGTTACGTCCCGGCCGGCTGCGCCTGTCCAGCCAGTGGCCACTGGGGTTACTGGAGTGCTGGACCTTGCTGGATCTGCAGCAAATCGGACTGGTTTATCCGCAGCCGATGCTATGTGATATCCAGCTGCAGGCCGATGACCACGCCGGCGCCGGGACAACCAACGCCACCGCTGCGCGGCAGCACGGCGGCATGGACGAAATGCAGGGGCTCCGCCCCTACCGCCCGGGCGAGTCACTGAATCAGATCGCCTGGAAACAGGTCGCCCGTGGCCGGGGACTGGTCAGCAAGGAGTTTATGACGCCGGTTCCGGCCGAATGCTGGCTGGAGCTGCAGAAAACCCCGGGCGTGACGCTGGAGGAGCGGCTTTCCCGGCTCTGCTATCAGGTGCAGCAGCTGGCACAACAGCAGGTACAGTACGGTCTGCTGCTCGGTCCCCGCCGGATTGCACCGGGCAGCGGGGAAGCGCATCAAACCGCCTGTCTGACGGCACTGGCCTTGTATGAAAACAGCTGAACATCTTTCTCTCATTCCGGGGCGGCAAACCCTGAACTGGCTCAGTTTCAGTTATTTGCTGACCGTGCTGCCGCTGTACAGCGAACTGCATCCTGCCATTTACGGCTGCGCCCTGTTCATCGTCGGCTGGCGTTATGCCATTGCGCATGAGCGGCTGAAACCACCGGCGCCGCTGTTCAAGAATCTGCTGGCGCTGGCCGGCATCGCCTTTATCGCCTATGACTGGCGCAGCAACGGCCTGTTACCCGCCATGTTCAACCTGCTGGTGTTGGGCTGTACCCTGAAGTTTCTCGAATTCAGCAGCCGGCGACATCTCAGTCTGCATGTGTTATCGCTCTATTTCCTGATCGCGCTAGCCTTTATCTATCATCAGGGGGTTGGTATCACCCTGTATCTACTGCTGGTGATCGGGATCAACAGCATCGCGCTGCTGTCGGTGTATCAGGGCAATGGTTACCGGGCGCAATGGCAGCTGGGCGTCCGGCTGTTGCTGCAGAGCCTGCCGCTGATGGCGCTGCTGTTCCTGCTGGTGCCGCACGCCGGGCCGCTTTGGCGGCTGCCGGATATCAAGAGTGCCACCACCGGTCTGAATGACGAAGTAACGCCCGGCGATATCGCGCAGCTCTCCCGCTCCAGCGCGCTCGCCTTTCGCGCCAGTTTTGACGGCGCAGTGCCCCCGCCGCCGGCGCGTTACTGGCGGGCACTGGTGCATGAAGAGTTTGATGGCAAAACCTGGCGGGTGCATCCCGCGCTGCAGCAGTGGCAGCAACAGCAGGCCCATCCGTTCACCGCGTCCGCTCCGCTGAAAAACCGGATCCGCTGGACCGGACCGGCCACCCGCTACCGGATTATCGCCGAACCCACCCAGCAGCACTGGCTGTACAGTCTGGATTTCTCCCGGCCGGAAACTGAAGACGTCTGGCTGACACCGGCCATGACGCTGTATGCCGCGCAGCCATTACAGCAAAAACGGCAGGTGCCGCTGACCTATTTTCCACAAACCGCGCCGCAAACCGCGTTAACGGAGCAGCAGCGACACATCAACCTGCAACTGCCGGCAGATCTCAACCCGCAGACCCATCTGCTGGCAACCGAGCTGCGCCTGCAATACCGCGACGACCGGGCCTTTGCCCAGGCGGCGATGCGCTATTTTGCCGGCAACGGCTTCCGTTACACGCTGGAGCCACCGGTGCTGTCGGGCAGCAATCAGATCGACGACTTCCTGTTTGGCAGTCGCCGCGGGTTCTGCGCGCATTTTGCCAGCAGCTTTACGTTCCTGCTGCGGGCAGCCGGTATTCCGGCGCGCATGGTGACCGGTTATCTGGGCGGGGAATATCACGAACAGGGCAACTATCTGAGTCTGTATCAGTTCGATGCCCATGCCTGGAGCGAGGTCTGGCTGGAGGGTCGCTGGCAGCGGTTCGACCCGACGCTGATGGTGGCGCCGGATCGCGCCAGCCGCAGTATTGATGACCTGTTACCGGCGGAAGAAACCCGCCTGCGCGATCCGTTCCGTCTGGCCAGTTACCGTCATCTGCTGTTGCTGGCCGAACTGCATGCGTTTCTGGCCGATATGGATTACCGCTGGACTTCCTGGGTGCTGAACTACAACAACCAGTCGCAGCAGAAACTGCTGCAGGATTTGTTCGGCAGCACGCTGTGGGGACGGCTGCTGGCCATGAGCGGTGGTTTGATTCTGATGATCGGGCTGGCGCTCGGCGTCAGCTGGCTGGGCAAAACACGTCGCCGGCGCGATCCGTTAGTGCACGCTTACCAGCAGGCCTGCCGCCAGCTGGAAAAACAGGGCATCCGCCGTGAACCGGGGGAAACGCCGCTGACGTTCGCGCAGCGCCTGCGGCAAGGCGCGCATCCGGCCAGTGCCATCCTGCAGCAAATCACGGAAATCTATCTGGCGGCCCGCTATGCCGGGGCGGACCAGGCGGCGGCTTGCCGCCAGATCCGGAAGTTGTGCCGCAAGCTGAGGTGATCAGATGGCGGCCATGATTTTTTCACGGAAGATGAAGAACACCGCCCCCAGCATGCACAGTGCCGCCCAGAGGTAGTCCAGCTTGATCTCCTCTTTCAGGTAAAACACCGAGAACGGCACGAAAATGCCCAGCGCGATCACTTCCTGCATGATCTTGAGCTGGCCGACACTCAGCGCGGTATGGCCGATGCGGTTCGCCGGCACCTGCAGCATGTATTCAAACAGCGCAATGCCCCAGCTCACGATGGCCGCGATGATCCACGGCTTGCTGCTCATGTCTTTCAGATGACCATACCAGGCGAAGGTCATAAATACGTTACTGCACATCAGTAACAGCATACTGGTTAAAACGGGATTCACGTCACACTCCGGTAGTTACAACGCCGCGGTTATAACGCCATTGCGCGGAAAAAGAAAGTGGCGAAAGAATAATCCTTTTCCAGCCATCACCAACTCATCACAAATCTGAAACCAAACCGTCATCCGTCTTAATTAACGTTTTATTTACATCTATATAATGGAGTCTCCACCATGAAGCGAATGACTTACCTGGCCGTCATGCTGACCGCCGGTTATTTCATGACTGGTTGCAACAGCGACAACGACAACACCACCAGCAGCGAAATCACCCAGCCAAAACACGTTCTGTTCTTTCTCGGTGATGGCATGGGGCTGACCACTCTGACCGCCTCCCGTATTTATTCTGTCGGCGAAGATGGCACCACCACGATTGATACCCTGCCGGAAACCGCCTTCATCAAAACCTATTCCAACGACTCACAGGTCACTGACTCGGCGCCTTCCATGGCCGCCTATATGACCGGGGTGAAAAGCAACAACGGTGTCATTTCCATGGATGCGGAAGCCACGCCGGAAGACGATTGCAGCAACAGCAAAGGCAGTGCCGTCACCACCCTGCTGGAACTGGCCAAAGCCAAAAGCTGGGGCACCGGTGTCGTCACCAGCACCCGCGTCACCCATGCCACGCCAGCTGCTACCTACGCGCATATCTGTAACCGCGATCTGGAAAATGACATTGCGGTACAACTGGTACCGGGTGGTGCCGGCTTCAACAGCAAACTGGCTGACGGCCTGGATGTTGTTCTGGGTGGCGGACGTAAACAGTTCTTCTCTGCCGCGAATCTGAGTGGCGGACGCAGTGACGGACGCGACCTGATCACGGAACTGAAAGCCAAGGGCTACACCTATGCCGGCACCAAAGCCGACATGACTGCGGCGGATAACAGCAAGAAGCTGATTGGCCTGTTTAACAACAGCCACCTTTCCTACGATCTGGATCGTCAGCAGGACAGCAGCTCTGTCGAGCCATCGCTGACCGAGATGACCGAAAAAGCCATCGATGTGCTCAGCCACAACAAAAAAGGCTTCTTCCTGATGGTGGAAGGTGGCCGCATCGACCACGCGCTGCATGACACCAATGCCAAACGCGCCCTGCAGGATACTGTCGCCTTTGATCAGGCGATTGCAGCCGCGATCACCAAGATGAAAACCATCGATCCGGAACTGAAAAACACGCTGATTGTGGTCACCGCCGATCATGACCACACCCTGGTACTGAACGGTTACGCACAGCGTACCGGCAAAACCACCGATGGCCAGCCAGGTGTACTGGGGCTGGTGAAAAACTACTCGGGTGAGACGGCAGGCGAAGCCAGTGTCGATGCCGATGGCATGCCGTACTCCATCATTGGTTTCGGCAATGGCTCCAACCGGGTGAACGGTGCCCGCAATACCGTTGAAGCACTGACCGATGAGACCGTTTCTGCCGACGATTACCGTCAGGAAGTGGTGGTCGAGGTCGGGGAACCGGGCAGCGAAACCCATGGCGGCACCGATGTCTTCCTCGGCGCAATGGGCATGGGTGCGGAGGATTTCCACGGTGTGATCGAAAACACCGCCGTGTTCGGCAAAGTGAAAACCATCGCTGGTCTGTAATTGGATATTCTGGAGAACATCATGTTAAAACCCTTATTACTGAGCAGCGTGGTTGCTTCTGCCTTATATGCACCGCTGTCACTCGCCGCGCCGGCCAAAAACGTCATTTTCTTTCTGGGCGACGGCATGGGTCCGACCACACTGACGGCGGCCCGGATCTACAAATATGGCGAAGAAGGTAATCTGCAGATGCAAAATCTGCCCTATACCGCCCGTCTGAAAACATATTCCAATGACGCCCAGACCACCGACTCCGCACCGTCAATGGCGGCGTATATGACCGGCGTCAAGATGAACAACGAAGTCATCTCCATGAGCGCCGACACCATCGCCGTGGCACCGGGCAAGGACAGTAACGGCAACAAGACCGTGAATAACTGCACCACGGATAACGGCACCGCGGCTACTACCCTGCTGGAACTGGCCAAGGCACAGGGCAAAGGCACCGGTTCGGTGACCACCACCGAACTGACCCACGCCACCCCGGCGGCCACCTTCGCCCACATCTGCCACCGCGATACGCAGTATGACATCGCCGCGCAGACCGTGCCCGGCGGTACCGGCTTTAACAGCGCGCTCGGTGACGGCGTGGATGTGCTGATGGGCGGCGGTGCCAACCACTGGACCCCGTATTCCGCCACCAACACCAAAGGCCGTGCCGATGGCCGCGATCTGACCGCGGAACTGCAGACGCATGGCTATCGCTATGTCACGGATAAAACCGCCCTGCAGAGCTTAGATAGCAGCACCACCAAACTGCTGGGTCTGTTCAGTAAAACCTCGCATCTGGCTTATGAGCTGGATCGCGTTGCAGACAGCACCAATACCCAGCCGTCACTGGCGGAGATGACCGCGAAAGCGATCGATATCCTGTCGAAAAATGACAAGGGTTATTTCCTGATGGTAGAAGGCGGCCGTATCGACCACGCGCTGCACGGCACCAACGCCAAACGCGCGCTGGAAGATGCTGTGGCGCTGGATGAGGCGGTCAAAACCGCACTGGCGAAAGTCGATCTGACCGATACGCTGATCGTGGTCACCGCAGACCATGACCACACCATGACCATGAATGGTTACTCTGCGAAAGGGAACCCGATCCTGGGTCTGGTGGCGGATAAAGATGGCAATCAGGCCACCGATGTCGACGGTCGCCCGTATACCACGCTGGTGTTCGGTAACGGCAGCAACCGCCCGGCAACCCGTCCGGATCTGACCAGCGAGCAGGTGCAGGCAGATGATTATCTGCAGGAAGCGGGCATCCGTCTCTCTTCCGAAACCCACGGTGGCGGCGACGTGATGCTGTTTGCCGATGGCGCCGGTGCCAACAGCTTCAAAGGCACCATGGAAAACACTGCGGTCTTCTCACTGGTCAAAGCAGCCGCAGGTTATTAATCCGCGGTAACAGAATAACGCAGGGGCAGAATAATACAGGGACAGTACCGGAAACGGTGTTGTCCCTTGCCCCCTGAGCAAGGAAACATTATGCGTCACATCTTTATTCTTCTGGGGTTAATGAGCGCCCCCATGCTGAGCAATGCCAGTGAATTGCCACCGGTAGATGCCGTCATCCACTACACCACCACCGAAACCACGGAAGAAGGTGTGGTCAAAACGCTGAGCTATCAGGACCGCTGGATCCGCGATGGTCAGACTATCTGGAGTGAACGCCTGATCCCGGCCGGCATCCGCGCCGAAGCAGAACACAATGAGCACAATGAAATGCAGGCGCCGCATGATCATTTCAACTATCAGACCTCGGCCCAATGGCTGACCCGGAACGCCGATGACTCGCTGACACTGAACTACGTCGATCCGGTGCACAAGGCGATTGTCTATTACCCGCCGGGCGAATACGGACAGGCCAATTTTGTGCCGGACTGGACCCTGCATGCCCATATCTTTAAACCGGCCGCGCTGCAGAAGATGACCCGTCTGGACAAGCCCGCTCCCGCCGGTGCGACCTGGTATCAGCAGGAAACCAAAGACACCGAACTGACGCTGTTGTGGTCAGACACGCTGCAGATCCCGCTGTCGCTGGAGAAGAAAGCCAAAAACGGCTTCCACCAGTACCGGATGCAGATTGAACCCGTTCAACAAGCGGCAGCACCCCGCCCCTGGCTGGCACTGGCCAAATATGAGAAAAAAGAGGTCAGCGATTTCCTGGACTGAGCCCCAGAAAAACACCCAACCCGATAAACAGCATGCCCCCAACCCGGTTGAACAGACCGCCACCCCGGCAGTTAAGCCAGCGTTTCGCGCGGTGCGCCAGCACCGCGTAACTACCATGCACCAACACCAGCAGCACGCAGAAAGTCAGCACCAGTAACAGGAACTGCGGCACATACGCCCGCGAATGATCGATAAACTGCGGCAACACCGACAGAAAAAACAGCAAGGCATTCGGATTGGATAACTGCAACAGGATCCCTTCAACGAACAGTTCCTGTTTATTTTTCGTCGTCAGCGCCTCCTGCGTCAGCGCACTGCCCGGCGTCCGCCATAATTTGATCCCCAGATAAATCAGATAACCCGCGCCGATCAGGCGGATGAGATTAAACGCCGTCGCCGACGCCGACAGGATCAATCCCAGACCGGTCGCCGACAGCAGCGCGACCAGAAACACACCACAAGTCAGCCCGCCGATGCCGATCACCGCGGATTTAACGCCATAATTCAGCGAATTGGTCAGCGATTTAAGCACACCCGGCCCCGGGCTCATGATGGTCACCACCGCCATGCAGACAAACACCACATACAGCTCCAACTTACCCACCTCTGCTTTAAGACCACAAATTTCACTGGGGTGATTGTTTACGATCAGGTTTGATACGTAAAATCCGAAAAACAGAATGTTTTAATATGGAAAACCTATCAAACTCATGCTGAATTTTCGTCTGATCCGCCACCTCTGGTTATTTATGACCGTCGCCGAAGAGCAACACTTTGGCCGGGCAGCCAAGAAGCTGGGCATGACGCAACCCCCGCTGACCGAACAGATCCAGATCCTGGAACATGCCTTAAAGGTAAAACTGTTCGAGCGCTCCCGGCGCGGCGCGCAGTTAACGCCGATTGGTAAAGCCATCCTGCCGGAAGTACTTAAGCTGCGGGACTATCTGGAACGGCTGGAACTGACCATTCACGAAGCCGTCGCTGGCCAGACCGGTGTACTGACCATCGGTGCCATCACCTCCGCAATGGTGGATATGCTTCCGCCGCTGATCAGCGCCCTGCAGACGGCGTATCCGCAGCTGACCATCTCGGTGCGGGAAATTGATACCGCAGAAGCCATCCCGGCACTGGAAAACGGCAACATTGATATTGCGTTTAGCCGGCTGGAAATCACCGATGGGCATGAAATAAAAGTACGGCCGCTGCAGCAGGAACAACTGGCGGTGGCACTACCCCGCCAACACCCGCTGGCCGGCACCACCCCGGTCGCACTGGCTGCTTTGGCTAAAGAAACCTTTGTGATGTTTCCCCGTCCGCTCAACCCGACCTATTTCGATATTCTGATGGCCAATTGCCATGACAGCGGCTTCACACCGCGCATCTTGCACGAAGCCAGAAGCGTGGCTTCTCAGGTCGGTTTGGTGGGCTGTAATCAGGGCATCGCGCTGGTGCCGCTGGCACTGCAGAAAATGGCGCCGGAAAACGTCGTGATCCGGCCACTCAAAGGAAATATCAATGTCACCACCATCTCTGTCGCCTGGAATAGCCACAGAAACCACCCTGCCGTGGCGTCGGTGATCCAGTGGATAGAGGCTCATCATCTGCCTGCGCCGGGTTAATGGTCAGATCTGCTGATTGCGCAGCCGCTGAAACAGCCGATCCATCGCCCGGTAGCCCAATGCCTCGATCAGATGCTGGCGCTGGATTTGTGTTTCGCCGGCAATATCGGCAATGGTGCGCGACACTTTCAGCAACTTGTGCCACGCCCGCAGCGACAGTCCCAGCTTGTGGATGGCGTTTTCCAGAAACTGGGCATCCTCGCTCAGCAGTACACAGTCGCGCTCGATCTCGCGGCTTTGCAGCAGCGCATTGAGCTTACCGCTGCGGGCCAGTTGCCGTTCCCGGGTTTGGATCACCCGCGCCCGGATCTGCGCACTGCTCTCTCCCCGTTCGGCTTTCTGGCTCAGACTGCCTTTCGGTAACAGCGGGATTTCGACGGTTAAATCAAACCGATCCAGAAACGGCCCGGAGAGTTTGCCGAGATAACGCAGCACCTGTTCCGGACTGGCCCGCTGCTGATCATCCAGATGACCACACGGGCTCGGATTCATCGCCGCAATCAGCTGAAAACGGGAAGGAAATTCCATCTGCCGCGCCGCCCGGGAAATAGTGATCATGCCGGTCTCCAGCGGTTCACGCAGCGAATCCAGCGTTCGGCGTTCAAATTCGGTGAGTTCGTCGAGAAACAGAATGCCATTATGGGCCAGCGAGATTTCACCGGGACGCGGTTTACTGCCGCCGCCCACCAGCGCCACGGAAGAGGCACTGTGATGCGGTGCCCGGTACGGCCGCAGTTTCCAGTTCATCCGGCCGGGATTCAGCCCACCAATGGAGTGCAGCGCGGCAGTTTGCTGCGCCTCTTCATCGTTCATTTCCGGCAGGATACCGGGCAGACGGCTGGCCAGCATGCTCTTGCCGGTCCCCGGCGGCCCCATGAACAGCAAATGATGCTGCCCGCTGGCCGCAATTTCCAGCGCACGCTTGCCGGTCTGCTGACCAATCACATCCTGCAGATCGGCCAGCGGCGTCAGATCTGGTTCGTCCGCGACACGCTCGGCAAACACCAGCCCCTGCTGCCCGGCCAGCCAGCCGCAGACTTCCAGCAGGGAAGCACACAGATAGGCACGATATTGACTGATCAGGCTGGCCTCGGCGCCATTCGCCTGCGGCACCACCAGTGTGCGTCCGGCCCGTCCGGCCGCCAGTACCGCCGGCAACACCCCCAGTACCGGGCGGACATCGCCGGTCAATGCCAGCTCGCCTAAAAACTCGTATTCCGCCAGTAACGAATCAGGGATCTGCCCCGAGGCCGCGAGAATGCCCAGCGCAATCGCCAGGTCGAACCGCCCGCCCTCCTTCGGCAGATCGGCCGGCGCCAGGTTGACAGTAATGCGCTTGGCCGGAAATTCAAAGTCGCCATTGATCAGCGCACTGCGCACCCGATCGCGGGACTCTTTTACCGAGGCTTCCGGCAAGCCGACGATATTAAACGCCGGCAAACCATTACTGAGATGAACTTCGACAGAGACCAGCGGAGCATCAATCCCCAGACTGGCCCGGCTATAGACAACGGCAAGTGACATGCAAAACTCCAGATGAAATTTTGCACTGACACTACCCAACGGCTGCCATGAAAAACAGCCGTCAGAAGTGGCGGGAATAGCGCGGGTCAGACCAGAATGACCTGAACCCCTTTGTTGCGTAATTGTTCAATCACTTCCGGATCCGCATCCTTACCGGTGATCAGAATATCAACCCGGCTGGCCGGACAGAACAGCATGCCGGCGCGCTGGCCGACTTTACTGCTATCCGTCAGCACTACCAGCTTGCCAACATGATCCAGCATTTTCTGTTCCGCCATGGCGGTGAGCATATCCATCTTATACAGGCCGTCGGCCGTGATGCCTTTGCCACTGGTAAACATCCAGTGCCCGGCATAAAGCGAGGAGACTTCATCCTGCGGCGCAAGGGTGATCGACTGGCTGCGGTTATACTGGCCGCCGATGATCACCACGCCGTCATGACCTTCTTCAATCAGATAATTTGCCAGCGGGAAGTAGTTGGTAATGACCTGAACATCCTGCCCGCAAATTTCCTGACCCAGCAGGAACGCGGTCGAGCCACAGTTAATGACAACACTTTCACCAGGCTTGATCAGGGCAGCGGCAGCCTCAGCAATTCTCATTTTTTCATCATGGTAGGCGCTTTGCTGGCTGTTCATCGGTGACCACTGGCTTCTTTCCTGAGAAATGGCCTCGGCACCGTTGCGCACTTTCCGCAACTTACCGTTATCATTCAACTTATTAATATCCCGCCGTGCGGTTGCCGGAGAGATATCAAAGGCGTCGATCAGTCCGGTGACCGTCATATGCCGCTTCTGCTGAAGAAGCTCAAGAATTGCATTATGTCGTTGTGCTTCTGTCATAGTCTGCTCACCTATGATTATTAATGACTACAATGATTATATTGTACTCATTTTGAGAGTATATATCATCATCTTCATGACGCGATACAGATCACGCCAATGCCATGCCGGCTTCACTGCTCATACATTCCAGCCGTGATTTCGCGACACGCAAATTTTCTACCCAGTGCTCATCCTGTGCCCACATCTCCAGCACCATCGGCCCCTGATAGTTGATTTCAGCCAGTGTGCGGAATACCGCCGGAAAGTCGACCTGGCCTTCGCCAATCACCAAATCGCGGAACTGGCCTTTGCATTGCTCAGAGACTTTCAGCGTATCTTTCAGATGCACCTGTACAATGTGCTCACTGCTCAGTTTCAGCTCGGTACAGGTGTCATAGTTCCAGCCGGTAATGTTGCCGACATCGGGGTAGGCCATAAAAAATGGCGACGGGATCTCTTTCTTCAGCACTTCGAATTTACTGAGCGAGTTGAGATAAGGCGTATCCATAATTTCCACACCGAGCATCACCCCGGCGCGTTCCGCCATTTTGGCGGCGGCTTTCATGCCTTCGATAAAACGCTGATGGGTCGCGGCGCTTTGCGGTTCGTAATAGACGTCATAGCCCGCCAGCTGAATGCAGCGAATCCCGAGTTTGTAAGCCAGATTGATCGCTTTTTCCATGATCACATAGGCCTGTTCACGAATCGCCGGATCTTCCGATCCAAACGGGAAACGGCGGTGTGCACTCAGACACATGGATTGCAGCGGCAAACCGTATTTCTCACACAGATGACGCAGCTGATAAGTCTCAGCATCCGACCAGTCGAGGCGTTTCAGCCGCTCATCGGATTCATCGACTGAAATTTCAATAAAATCAAATTCTAACTCTTTTGCGATCTGGATTTTTTCTTCCCAGTTCATCTGATTGGGAATGGCTTTTTCATAGAGCCCTAAGCGGAATGGTTTTTCAAAGCTATGCATGATGAACTCCGGACGTTATACGCCAAAATATTGCTGCAGGATGTCGAGAATGCCCTGGCCGTTGTTGCTCTCTTTGGTGACCTGATCGGCGATGGCTTTCACCGCGTCTTCCGCATTGGCCATGGCGACGCCCAGCCCTGCCGCCTGAATCATCGAGATGTCATTGTGGTTATCCCCAATCGCAATCACTTCGGAGAGCGGGATGTTGTGCTGCGCCAGAAACGCCTGCAGCCGGGAGCCTTTGGTATTGCCTTTGCGGGAAAAATCGATGCGGTTATGCCACGATTGCTCGCCGGTGAAATTGGCCTGGATCCAATCCAGTTTTGAGAATGCGGTGATTTTTTCGATGTCGCCTTCGGCAACGAATTTCCAGATGTATTTGCTGTTTTCGATCTCTTTTTCAAAAGAATCGACGCGAACAATTTCAGGCCGGACGGCTTCCGGACATTGTTTGGCCCAATGTTCCAGCATGGACATATAGGCAATCGGTTTTTGCGCAGACAAGGTCATCCGGTCGGTGACATACACCACCAGATTCAGATCATGCTGCTTGGCCAGTTGCAGAAACTGCATGCCAACGTCATGCGAAATGGCGTTCTCTTCCAGTACTGAATTGGTCTGATAATCATAGATATAAGTGCCGTTACAACTGATGATCGGTGTATCCAGACCCAGTTCATAGTAGTAAGGACGCGCTGCAGTATGGTGACGGCCGGTGACGAGCAGCACCATGATTTGCGATTTTAATTGTTGAATCGCTTCCCGGACGGCGGGAATAATTTGATGATCGCTGGTGAGGGTTGTGCCATCCAGATCCAGCGCCAAGACACGATATGACAAGATGGCATCTCCTATCGTTTATTACTTAAAAAGACGGCACGGCGATACGTGGCCAACCTTCAAGGGTGCGAACCAGAAACAGGCTCTGCGTATCGCCGTGTTCGTCAATTACTCTCCCTTACAGGAAAGACTTGTAAGGCAATTCCGGTTCGTCGATGAAGATGTCATCGAAGCCGCGTGGGTGCTGGTAGTACATTTTCGCCTGGTCAGTTGGGTAGGTGTATTTACCGCCGACCTGCCAGAAGAAGGGATGGAAGCCGTAGTTCAGACGGTCTTTCTTCATCTTCCACAGCACTTCGATTTCACGCGGATCGTTTTGGAAGTTTGCCCAGATATCGTGATGGAATGGGACAACCACTTTCGCTTTCAGTGATTCACCGGCACGCAGGATGTCAGAAGAAGTCATCTTGTCGGTTACGCCGCGTGGGTTTTCACCGTATGAAAGCAGTGCCACATCGATTTGGTTGTCATTGCCATGTTTGGCGTAGTAGTTGGAGTAGTGCGAATCCCCGGAGTGGTAGAGGTTACCGCCGGAAGTTTTCACCAGGTAGTTCACCGCACGTTCATCCATGCCATCCAGGATGCCTTTATCATAAGAAGAGACGCCCTGTGGCAGTGTCACCAGCGCCGTCCGGTCGAATGCGTCCAGTACCTGAATGGTGATATCGCCCACCGGGATTTCATCACCGACTTTGGCAACGATGCAGCGTTCCGCTGGTACGCCCCATTTGGTCCATAAATCAACGCACGCTTGTGGACCGATGAATTTCACATGTTTACCGCAGTTTTGCAGTACGGCTGCCGCGACGTTAACGTCGATATGATCTGCATGGTCATGCGTTGCTAATACCGCATCGATGTCTTTGATACCAAACGGATCCAGAACAAACGGCGAGGTACGCAGGTTTGGCTGCAGATTGCGCACGCCACCCATACGCATCATCTGATGCTGTTTATTCATGAACGGATTGCCGTGGGTACGCTTGCCGGTACCGCACCAGAAATCGATACTGATATTGGTGTTACCCGCAGATTTTAACCAGATCCCGGTACAACCCAGCCACCACATCGCGAAGGTATTTGGTGCAACTTTTTCCTGGGCGATTTCTTCATTCAGCCAGGTACCCCATTCCGGAAAAGTACTCAGGATCCAGGATTCTCGGGTGATTTCATCAATCTTGCTCATTGGGTAACTCCTGTTGATACGAAAAATAATGGTATGAATGAGTCGCCTTTGGTGGCGGAATAATCAATTCCGCAACTATCTACGCAAAATCACTCACACGATGATTACTTGTGAACTTGAAATGACTATATCAACGATTTGGTGATTATCAATGATTATTTGTGCTTTTGTGTGATTCAGCTATCAGATTTCTTGTTCAAACTCATCCCCATAATCACAACACAATGAATAACAAGGAATTAATTTAATGGCAAACAAATGAGTACGATGGCAAACCTGTACTTTTACCTTGATTGAAATAATCACCAGACAATAATTTATAAAAAAAATGAACGAGAGATCGCTCACATAAAATCACAAAGAATCTTTTGGTGATTCCTTATGGTTGCTAAGGTTATCTGGCGAACAGAAACAGGCGAGTGATGATGAGGTTGAGTCGGTCATGATGTTCGACCAAAAACCACTAAGTGTTACCAATCCCATCAGCATGAGAATCCATCTAACGGAGCATCATCATGGAAACCCTGTATAACATTTTTTATATTTTTTACAGCCAGGTAATGACCAAGGCCCCCCTACTGCTCGGTATCGTTACCTGTATTGGCTATTTGCTGCTGCGTCGTGACGCCACTACTGTTCTGAAAGGTACAACAAAAACCATTGTGGGTTTCATGCTGGTACAGGTGGGTTCCACCACACTGGTCGCAGGTTTTAAACCTGTCGTTGAAAAGATCGCTGAATATCATCATCTGGTTGGTTCGGTCATCGACCCCTACACCACCATGATGGCCACAATGGAAACCATGGGCGATAAATATTCCTGGGTGGGTTATGCCGTTTTACTGGCACTGGGGATCAATATTCTGCTGGTAGTGTTCCGGCGCTATACCGGTATCCGCACCATCATGCTGACCGGACATATCATGTTCCAGCAGGCCGGCTTAGTCGCGGTGTTCTATCTGGTACTGGGGATGTCAATGTGGGAAACCATCATCTACTCCGCCATTATCATGGCGCTGTACTGGGGTATCTCGTCCAACATCATGTTTAAACCGACCCAGGCCGTGACAGGTGGAGCGGGCTTCTCGATTGGTCACCAGCAACAGGTGGCGGCCTGGATCGCGACCAAAGTCGCACCGAAACTGGGTGATAAAGAAGACAGCGTTGATAACCTGAAACTGCCGAAATGGCTGCACATTTTCCATGACAGCATCACTGCGACCGCGATTGTGATGACGGTGTTTTTCGGCATCATCCTGTTGTCCTTCGGTTTGGAAAACCTGCAGAAAATGGCGGGCACCACCCACTGGTCAATCTACATTCTGGAAACCGGTCTGAAATTCGCGGTAGCGATTCAGGTGATTGTCGCCGGGGTGCGCATGTTCGTGGCCGAACTCTCCGAAGCCTTCAAAGGGATCTCCGAGCGCGTCATTCCAAACGCCGTGTTAGCCATCGACTGTGCCGCTATCTACGCTTACTCCCCTAACGCCATGGTATTCGGTTTCATGTGGGGTGCGATTGGTCAGTTCCTGGCGGTGATTGCACTGCTGGCTTTCGATGCACCGATCATGATTATTCCTGGCTTCATCCCGATGTTCTTCTCGAACGCGACCATTGGTGTGTTTGCCAACCACTTCGGTGGCTGGAAAGCGGTCATGAAGGTCTGTTTCGTGATGGGTATTATCGAAGTGCTGGGTTCTGCCTGGGCGATTCATCTATTCGCTGAGCAGGGCACTGCCTTCAACGGCTGGATGGGGATGGCGGACTGGGCGCTGATTTTCCCACCAATCATGCAAGGTCTGTCCTTCTCTTCTTACTTCTTCTTCGTATTACTGGCAACTGCCGGGGTCTACATGTTCTTCGCCTCTCGCACACTGCGGGCAGAGGAAGATGCCGAAGCCGCCGCTGCTGCCGTCGCGCCAACCATTGCCGAAACACCTATGGCTACGCCGGTGGCTGATGAAGCCGTCCCTGCGGTAACCAGTCGTGCCATCCGTATTCTCGCGGTCTGTGGTAACGGTCAGGGTTCATCCATGATGATGAAAATGAAAATTGGCAAATATCTGGAACAGAAAGGTATTCCGCATGTCATGGATTCTTGTGCCGTGTCGGACTACAAATCAAAACTGCCGTCTACCGACATCATCGTTTCTTCCAAACATTTATCCGGTGAAATGGATCCGGGCGAAGGCAAGTTTGTCCTCGGCGTACAGAACATGCTGAACCCGAACTCTTTCGGTGACGAACTGCTGGGACTGATCAAAAACAACTTTGCACAGTAATTATCAATAGTGAGGCCAGTCTGCCGGGCTGGCCGCTAAGGAGGCAAAATGAACTTTAAAGAATCACTGATCAACAACGACTCCATTCTGTTACAAGCATCGGCATCTGACTGGCGGGAAGCCATCGCACTGGGCACCAGCATGCTGATCAAATCAGGCGCGGTGAAGCAAAGCTATCACGATGCCATCATCAGCAGTATCGAAGCGCACGGTCCGTATATCGTGATTGCTCCCAACTTCGCCATGCCACATGCCCGCCCGGAAGATGGCGTAAATCGCACCGCCTTTGCGTTAGTGACACTGACCACCCCGGTTTATTTTGAAGGCGAAAGCGAACCGGTAGATGTGCTGGTCACGCTGGCAGGCAGTTCTTCTGATCAGCATATGCAAGGTCTGATGGAAGTGACCCAGGTGCTGGACGATCCGGACAGTGACACCGGTATTAACCTCGACAAACTGCGTCAGTGCCGCAGCAAAGAAGACGTGTATCGGGTCATTGATGCGGCATTGTGTGCTGACGCCGCCTGAAAGGGCACGCCAGATAATAAAGAATAGGCAATAGGAGATTCGTGATGTTTCAGGCATTAAAACAGGCGGTTCTGGAAGCCAATCTGGAATTGCCAGCCCACGGGCTGGTCACCCTGACCTGGGGAAATGTGTCGCAGGTAGACCGGAAGCAAGGCGTGATGGCGATTAAACCTTCCGGCGTCAGCTATGAACAGATGACCGCAGACGACATCGTCGTGGTCAGTCTTGAGGATGGGCGGGTCATCGAAGGCCGCCTGAATCCATCCAGTGATACCGCCACCCATCTGGTGCTATACCGCGCCTTCCCCGGGATTGGTGGCATCGTGCATACCCATTCCCGCAATGGCACGATCTGGGCTCAGGCGGGCATGGATATTCCGGCACTCGGCACCACACATGCAGATTATTTCTACGGCGATATCCCCTGCACCCGTCCACTGACGGATGCCGAGATCAATTCAGAGTATGAAGTGAATACCGGCAATGTGATTGTGGAGTTGTTCCAGCAGCGCGATCTGGATCCGGCGGCCGTTCCCGGCGCCTTGATCACCGGCCATGCGCCATTCTGCTGGGGCAAAAATGGCAATGATGCGGTGCACAATGCGATTGTGCTGGAAGAGGTGGCCGCGATGGCGCTGTCGACCCGGGCGTTGAACAACGAGATCCATATCCAACAGTCGTTATCAGACAAACATTATTTCCGTAAGCACGGCGCCAACGCGTATTACGGGCAACGAACCTGAACCGGCGTACGCCGTTTCCTGAATCTGATTTTTTAAAACATTTTTCAACATTACTACGGGTGCAGATCCGTGGTCAGGGTTACTTCATCCTGAAAACGCTGATCCGGGCTCATCCGAAACAAAAAAGGAATTGAAATCATGACTAAACCATTACTGCAAATCGCCCTGGACTCTACCGATCTGGCCAGCGCAGTCACCATCGCCAACAGCGTTGAAAGCTTCGTTGACGTGATCGAAGTCGGCACCATTCTGGCGTTTGCAGAAGGCATGTCTGCGGTGAGCACACTGCGTAAACGTCATCCGAACCATATTCTGGTGTGTGATATGAAAACCACCGATGGCGGTGCGATTCTGGCGAAGATGGCCTTTGAAGCCGGCTCAGACTGGATCACCGTATCCGCCGCAGCCCACATCGCGACCATCGAAGCCTGCAAAAAAGTTGCCGATGAATTTGGCGGTGAAATTCAGATCGAACTGTATGGCAACTGGACCCTGGCCGACGCCCAGAAATGGGTGGATCTGGGCATCAAACAGGCGATTTATCACCGCTCCCGTGATGCGGAACTGGCTGGCGTGAACTGGACGCCGGACGATCTGAGCCGTATGCGCGCACTGTCAGAGTTGGGACTGGAAATGTCCATCACCGGCGGCATCGTGCCGGAAGATATTCATCTGTTCCAGGGCATCAAGGCGAAAACCTTCATTGCTGGCCGGGCATTGGCCTCTGCCACCGGCAAGGCGACAGCAGAAGCGCTGAAAGCTGAAATCAATAAATACTGGTAATCATGAACATCGGGCAGCTATAGGGGGCTGCCTGATGTTCTTTTAAGTAGAGGCAATGTGATGACAAATTTATTAGATCAACTCCGCGCATACACCACCGTCGTCGCCGACACCGGCGAACTCCCCGCTATCAAAATGTTTAAACCCGAAGATGCCACCACCAATCCATCGTTAATCTTAAAAGCCGTGACCTTGCCTGAGTATGCGTCGCTGCTGGATGGCATCGTGACCGCTGCGCGTTCTCTTTCCTCCGATTTGGCCGTGCAGATCGAAGAAGCCGCCGACCGGCTGATTGTCGCCATCGGCTGCGAAGTGCTGAAGCTCGTACCGGGCCGCATCTCCACCGAAGTCGATGCCCGCCTCTCTTTTGATACCGCCGCCACCATCGAAAAAGCCCGCAAGCTGATTGGCCTGTACGAATATCAGGGCATTCCGCGCAGTCGCGTGCTGATCAAGATTGCCTCCACCTGGGAAGGCATTCGCGCCGCCGAGCAACTGGAGAAAGAAGGCATTAACTGCAACCTGACGCTGCTGTTCTCCTTTGCCCAGGCCCGCGCCTGTGCCGAAGCGGGCGCCTTCCTGATTTCGCCGTTCGTCGGCCGTATTCTCGACTGGTACAAAGCGAAAACCGGCGAAACTTATACTGCCGAAAATGACCCGGGCGTGAAGTCGGTGAAAGCGATTTACCAGTATTACAAACAGCATGGCTACAGTACTGTGGTGATGGGCGCGAGTTTCCGCAGTATGGAAGAAGTGCTGGCACTGGCGGGCTGTGACCGCCTGACTATCAGCCCGAATCTGCTGCAGGAACTGGGTGAAACTGCGGGCGAACTGGTGCGTCAGCTGAGTGATGACGGTCTGCGTCTGCCACGTCCGGCGACGATGACGGAAGCCGAGTTCCGCTGGCAGCATAATGAAGATGCGATGGCGACCGAGAAGCTGGCGGAAGGGATCCGGAACTTTGCGATTGATCAGGTGAAGCTGGAGCAGTTGCTGGCGACGCGTTTGGCTTAAGTTTCGTTCTTGTCCGGACTGGTCGGCCAATGGGAACAACGCCACCGACACGTCGTAAACCCATCCTTGGGGACTCCGCCGCGCCATCCCTGGCGCGGAGGGTCGTTGACCTTGTTCCCATCGACCTCTCTGGTTTACGGATCGTCCACATACAAAACCTATTTCTATATACCTTTGATGCTTTTATGGAGTTTTCCTAATGAGTTTAGATGCAAGAACCCTCGCCAATGCCGTGCGGATGCTCAGCGTCGATGCCGTGCAACAGGCCAATTCTGGCCACCCCGGCGCGCCGATGGGGATGGCCGATATCGCTGAAGTCTTGTGGCGTCATCATTTAAAACATAACCCGGCGGACCCAGCTTGGATCAATCGCGACCGCTTTGTGCTCTCCAACGGCCATGGCTCGATGCTGCTGTACTCCCTGCTGCACCTGACCGGCTATGACCTGCCACTGTCTGAGTTAAAGCAGTTCCGCCAGTTGCATTCCAAGACCCCGGGCCATCCGGAGTACGGCTATGCCCCCGGCGTCGAGACCACCACTGGCCCACTCGGTCAGGGTATTGCCAATGCGGTCGGCATGGCACTGGCGGAGAAGACATTGGCCGCGCAGTTTAATAAAGCGGGGCATGAGATTGTTGACCATTACACCTACGCCTTTATGGGCGATGGTTGTCTGATGGAAGGCATCTCGCACGAAGTTTGCTCACTGGCCGGCACGTTAGAACTCGGCAAGCTGATTGCGTTTTGGGATGACAACGGCATCTCGATTGATGGTCATGTCGATGGCTGGTTTACCGACGATACCCCAGCCCGATTTCGCGCCTACGGCTGGCAGGTCATCGACGCAGTGGACGGTCATGACCCGCAGGCGATTGACCGGGCGATTCAAGAAGCGAAGGAAGACCAGCAGCGGCCGACGCTGATTTGCTGCAAAACCATCATCGGCTACGGTTCGCCGAACAAATCCGGCAGTCACGACTGCCACGGTGCGCCGCTGGGTAAAGACGAAATCACCCAGGTACGGGAATTCCTAGACTGGCCACACGCGCCGTTTGAAATTCCGGCCGATATCTATCAGGCGTGGGATGGAAAAGCCAAAGGCCAGCAGGTTCAGAAACAATGGAACCAGCAGTTTGCCGCTTATCAGGAAGTGTTCCCGCAGGAAGCCGCAGAACTCCTACGCCGTAGTAGTGGCACGCTAAGCACTGACTGGGCAGACAAAGCCAATGCCTATATCGCCGACCTACAGGCCAACCCGGCGAATATTGCCTCGCGTCAGGCCAGTCAGAAAGCGCTGAATGAATACGCTAAAATCCTGCCGGAACTGCTCGGCGGCTCTGCGGATTTAGCGCCATCCAACCTGACCCGTCACACCAGTGCCCTGGATGTCAGCGCCGAAGTGCCACAGGGTAACTACCTGCACTACGGCGTGCGCGAGTTTGGTATGTCCGCCATCATGAACGGTATCACTCTGCACGGTGGCTTCATTCCGTACGGTGGCACCTTCCTGATGTTTATGGAATACGCCCGCAATGCGGTACGCATGGCCGCGCTGATGAAGCAACGTTCCATCTTCGTCTATACCCACGACTCGATTGGTCTGGGCGAAGACGGTCCAACTCACCAGCCGGTGGAACAGCTGGCCAGCCTGCGCCTGACGCCGAACATGGAAACCTGGCGGCCGTGTGACCAGGTGGAAAGTGCCGTGGCATGGAAGGAAGCGATTGAACGCCAGAATGGCCCGAGTGCGCTGATATTCAGCCGTCAGGCGCTGACGCAGCAACCACGCACCCCGCAGCAGGTTCAGGACATCGAACGTGGCGGCTACACCCTGCTGGATTGCGATGGCACACCGGAACTCATCATTCTGGCCACCGGCTCGGAAGTGGGTCTGGCAGTTAACGCGGCGAACACGCTGAATGCCGAAGGCCGAAAAGTCCGTGTGGTTTCCCTGCCCTGCACCGAGCGCTTTGACAAGCAACCGGCGGAGTACAAAGAGCTGGTGTTGCCAAAAGCCGTCCGTGCCCGTCTGGCAATTGAAGCCAGCATTGCCGATTACTGGCAGCGCTACACCGGGCTGGATGGCACAGTGATTGGCATGACCAGCTTCGGTGAATCTGCCCCGGCGGAGCAGCTGTTCAAGCTGTTTGGCTTCAGTGACGAGAATGTACTGGCGAAAGCGCGAAATCTATTGGTGTAGCACGTAAAGTCGCATCATCTTGTAATCGCCACATCATGAATTCCCGTTCTGATGTGGCTTTTGATCTTTGGTAACCACACCGTTCGCCATACCGCCGATTTCCTCTTGCTTTCCAGCGCGGCTGCACAGAAGATGGGCGGGTTAAATCGGTCACGAGGTCAGTTATGCTTGCTCTATTACGTTCGCTGTTCCGGGAAATGATGCCGGGCCATAACGGTATGGATACCGCAGACAATGCCGCGATTCAGCTGGCGACGGCTTCCTTGCTGTGTGAGGTATCCCGGGCGGATAATCACCTCGATGCCAGGGAAGAAAAAGCCAAAATTCATCTGCTGACTCACCTGCTGGATATTGATGATACGGCCGCGCAGGCCCTGCTGAACCAGGCCCGGCACAAAAGCGAACATGCGGTCTCGCTGTTTGATTTCACCAATAAACTACGGGCATTGGAGCAGGCAGAGCGCTTTGAACTGATCAAGGCGATGTGGCAGGTCGCCTATGCCGACGGCCATCTGGACCCGCAGGAAGAGGCGGTGATCCGTCAGGTGGCAGATCTGATTTATCTGGATCACCCGGAGTTTATCCGTGCCAAGCTGACGGTATTGCAGACGGCCTAATCGCCGCTCAGCAGGTAGTTTGCCGTATCTTCGTCGGTTACCAGACCGGCCAACCAGCCTCCCTGCAACACGGCCTTGATCGCCTGATGTTTTTCCCGGCCACCGGCAAACGCGATGATATTCCGCTGCGTATGCGGTTGCAGCAGCATGCTGGTCAGACGCTCATTGAGCTCGCACTCAATCCGGGAACCATCTTCCGCAATGAAATGTCCCAGCAGTTCCGCAATCACATGTTCCCGTTTCAGTAGCTGTAATTGCTCGTCGGAGATAAACCCGTCCTGACGTAACGGGCACACCTCATTCACCTGGCCGATACCGATAAAGGCGACGTCGGCCTGTTCGGCCCGATCAATCACGGCCTGATAGATACGGTGACTGCGCCACAGCACACCGTCTTCCCGGCTGTCCGCAAACATCGGCGCCGGCAGGATAAAATATTTCCCCTGGGTTTTTTCCGCCATCCGCAGCGGCACATCGTAGCGGGTACATGAGCCATCCGAGGCGATGGCACCAATCAGCGAGACACAGGTATGCTGCGGCCGTTCCATCTCCGGCAAGGCATCGATAGCCGCCCGCAAGAGCCGTCCCGATCCTACCGCCACCGTCAGCGCCGTTTCCGAACGCAGATAATGCAGCATGCTCTCGGCACCGGCAACCGCGATCAGACGGCCAATCGACACCTCGTCCAGCCCGGCCGAAGGCACAACATGACACTCGCGAAGACCAAAGCGTTTTTGCAGCGCCGAGCCCAGATCCATGCAGTCCGCGATCGGGTGCGAAATACTGACGCCGACGATCTGCTGCTCCGAAGCCAGCGCCACCAGGCGCTGCGCGGCCTGCCGCGACACCCCCAGAATATCCGCGATCTCGTTTTGTGTCTTGCCGGCCACGTAATACAGCCAGGCCGCGCGGGCCGCCTGATCCAGCTTGCGATCATGTTTGCTCATCGTCTCTCCCGTCCCCGTACTCGTTCTTTTGACCGGATTTTACCCCGAAGCAGAGCGGGAATTCAGTTTATTTCAAAAATTGTGATCAAAAGACCAGTTAATGGGCAAATATTCAAATAATCTACACTCAATTCGAGCAAAAGCCCTCGATAAGAGCAAATAATCAAAATCACAACAGCAAGGAGTTCAACATGGATAACCAACAACAACGTGTATGGATGCATATCGGTGCCGGCTCTTTCCATCGTGCCCATCAGGCCTGGTATCTGCACCGTCTGCTGATGCAGGGCGATACCCGCTGGTCCATCGCGCTGGGCAATATCCGCAATGATGCCAATGCACTGCTGACCGCATTAGAAAAACAGAACGGCGAATACATTCTGGAAACCGTGTCACCGGCCGGTGAACGGAAATATGAACGCGTCACGTCCATCAAGAAAGTGCTGCCGTGGGATGAACAGCTGTCTGCGCTGGTCGCTCAGGGTGCCGCGACGGAAACCGGCGTGATCAGCTTTACCGTGACCGAGAGCGGTTACTATCTGGATACCGAACACAAACTGGATCCGAAAAATCCGGATATCCAGGCCGACCTGCTGGGTGAAGCCCGCACCATTTACGGCACGCTGGATCGCATTCTGCGCCAGCGTATCAAGCAGAAATCCGGTCCGGTGACCCTGCTGAACTGCGATAACCTGCGTCACAACGGCGAACGCTTCCGCAACGGTTTCCTGGCCTTCCTGGCACTGAAAGGCGACATGGCGATGCTGGACTGGGTGAAAAACTTCACCTCTTCGCCAAATACCATGGTGGACCGTATCACGCCACGTCCGACCGCCGACATTGCTCCACGTGTTGAGGAAAAAACCGGCTTCAAGGATCTGGCGCCGCTGATGGGTGAATCCTTCATTCAGTGGGTGATCGAAGATGATTTCATTGCCGGCCGTCCGGCGCTGGAAGAAGTCGGCGTGGAAATGGTGAAATCCGTGCTGCCGTGGGAAGAAGCCAAAATCCGTATTCTGAATGCCAGCCACAGCTGCATCGCCTGGGCCGGTACCCTGATTGGCCTGAGCTACATTCATGAAAGCACCCAGACCCAATCCATCTGTGAAATGGCCTGGGAATATGTCACGCAGGACGTCATTCCGTCGCTGACGCCAAGCCCGCTGGATCTGGACGCCTATCGCGACGTGGTGCTCGACCGCTTCCGCAATCCTTACATCCTGGACACCAACCAACGTGTGGCCGCCGACGGCTTGTCCAAGATCCCGGGCATGATCGCGCCGACCCTGATCGAATGCTACAACCGCGGCCAGATCCCACGAGCCACCGCGGTACTGCCGGCACTGTTCTTCCTGTTCATGGAACGCTGGCATGAAGGCGACCTGCCTTACACCTATCAGGATGGCATTCTGGATGCGGCAGAAATGCACAAGCGTTTCAGCGCCGCCGATCCGCTGGCCGAATTTGCCCGGGATGAAGCCCTGTTTGGTCCGCTGGCCGGCAAGCCGAATTTCGAGCAATTACTGCGTGATACCGTGCAGAGCCTGCGCACCTGGATCACACTGCAAACCAATGAAACTGTTGTCAGTCAGTAAGGAAGAAACGTCATGTATCTGGGTCTTGATGCAGGAACATCCGAAATTAAAGGCGTGGTGATTGACGAGAAGGGGAACCTGCTGGCAAGTGCAGGTGAACCCCTCACCGTTCAGCGCCCGCATCCACACTGGTCGGAACAGGATCCGGCACAGTGGTGGCAGGCCACGCAACAGGTGATCTCCCGTCTGCGGCAGAAAACCGGCGAACGCTGGCCACTGATCAAAGCCATCGGCTTATCCGGACAGATGCACGGTGCCGTGCTGTTAAGCCGGGATGGCAAGGTACTGCGCCCGGCCATTCTCTGGAATGATACCCGCAGCGCCGAAGAGTGCCGTCTGCTCACCGAGCAGGCCAAAATGCTGCACGACATCGCCGGGAATCTGGCCATGCCCGGTTTCACCGCACCGAAACTGCTCTGGGTCGCCCGCAATGAGCCGGAAATCTTCGCGCAGGTCGATACCGTCCTGCTGCCGAAAGATTATCTGCGCTGGATGATGAGTGGCGAGAAGATCAGTGACATGTCCGATGCCGCCGGCACCTTATGGCTGGATGTGGCAAAACGCGACTGGTCTGACGATCTGCTGGCGGCCTGTGGCCTGACCCGCGACAACATGCCGCGGCTGGCCGAAGGCAGTGAACCCGCCGGGACACTGAAAGCGGAAATCGCCCGCGAATGGGGTCTGAAGGATAACGTCGTGATTGCCGGCGGCGGTGGTGACAATGCTGCCAGTGCCGTAGGTATCGGTGCCGTCAACTCAGGGGACGCTTTCGTTTCTCTGGGCACTTCCGGGGTGTTGTTTGCGGTGAACGATCGTTACCGTCCCAACCCGAAATCGGCGGTACACGCCTTCTGCCATGCCCTGCCGCAGCGCTGGCATCAGATGAGTGTGATGCTGACCGCCGCCAGTGCCCTGCGCTGGTTATGTCAGCTCCTCAATACCAACGAGACAACCCTGCTGGCGGAAGTGGCCACGCTCAGCCAGTCCGAACAGCAGCAGTCACCGCTGTTCCTGCCTTACTTGTCCGGTGAGAGAACGCCGCACAATGATCCGCAGGCCTGCGGGGTGTTTCATGGTCTGACACATGCCACCAACCGCGCCATGCTGGGTTATGCCGTACTCGAGGGCGTGACCTTCGGTATCGCCGATGGTCTGGCCGTGCTGGAAGAGGCCGGCACTTCTCTGGAGGAGTGTTCACTGATCGGTGGCGGCTCGCGCAGTCCTTGGTGGGCGCAGCTGATTGCCGACACGCTAAATCTGCCCATCGTGACCCACATCGGCGGGGAAGCCGGTGGCGCCCTGGGTGCAGCCCGCCTCGGCTGGCTGGCGACCGGTGGCCCAGAAGCCGAGGTCTGTAAAAAACCCGACATTCTGCATCGCTACATCCCCGATGCTGTCCGTCATCAGCAACTGATGCCTCGTCTGAAACATTTCCGTCTGCTGTATCAGCAGCAGGTTGCAGCGAGAACACAGTTGTAGGCAACAACCGTAGTCCCCGCCCGGGAAGGGCGGGTTTACAGCAGTTTATCCAACACACTTACATCTGACGCCGCGGCGTGAGAGGAGCTTTGCTATGCAATCACAAAGTAGTCATTGGTTTGGTCTGCCCAAAATGCTGTTCTGGGGCTATATCGCCATCGCCATCTTTATGAGTGGTGACGGTTTTGAAATGGCGTTCTTATCGAAACATATTACCGATCTCGGATTTACACCGGCGCAGTCTGCCCTGGTATTTACTGTGTACGGCTTTGCCGCCGCGCTGGCCGCCTGGAGTTCCGGGGTCGTCGCGGAAATCATTACCCCGCAGAAAGCGATGAAAATCGGTTTTGTCATGTGGGTCATCATGCACGCGCTGTTCATGACGCTGGGTCTGGGATTAAAAAGCTATCCCTTGATGCTGCTGTTCTACGGTATCCGTGGTCTGGCCTATCCGCTGTTTATCTACTCTTTCGTCATGCTGATCGTGCAGACCGTACCGAAACAGCAGGTCTCTTCTGCCATGGGCTGGTTCTGGGCGATGTACTCTATCGGCATCGGTTGTGTCGGCAGTTATCTGCCCAGCTTCACCATTCCGGCGATAGGCGAACGCGGCACACTGTGGTTTGCGATTGCCTGGGTCATGATGGGCGGTCTGATTGCCATGTTCTGCCTGCGTCATGTCGGCGGAGAAAGTGAAAAAGCCAACCTCTCGACCAAAGAGAAGATCACCGAACTGACCCGGGCCGTGACCATTCTCTACACCAACAAGAATATTTTCCTGGCCTGCCTGATCCGCATCATCAACACCATCTCCCTGTTTGGTTTCGCGGTGATCATGCCGATGCTGTTCGTGGGCCGTCTGGGCTTCACGATGCCGGAATGGCTGCAGATCTGGGCCATCTTCTTCTTCGTCACCATCTTTACCAACATAATGTGGGGCGTGCTGGGCGAGTATATCGGCTGGATGCGTCAGGTGCGCTGGTTCGGTTGTATCGGCTGTGCCATCGCCAGTCTGATGTTCTACTACCTGCCGGTGACCTATGGTCATAACTTCTGGGTTGCCGCTATTCCGGCCGTCGTGTTCGGCATCACCGTCGCCGCTTTCGTACCGATGACCGCCGTGTTCCCGGCACTGGAGCCACACCACAAAGGCGCCGCGATCTCCATCTATAACCTTTCTGCCGGTCTGAGTAACTTCGTGGCCCCGGCCATTGCCTCTGTGGCGCTGCCGTTCGTGGACATTGAAGGCGTCGTCTGGATTTACACCGGTCTGTATCTGTTCGCTGCCGTCCTGACCGTGATCATCAAGGTCGACCAGCCGGCACGGGAATCGCTGTCTCAGCCAAAACAGAATGCCGCATACGAGGATGCATTAGATCCACTTTAAGTTGTCACGGCGCCATGCCGCCATGCATGGCGCCGGTAAAAATTTGTCTTAATCTATCCCAAGGAGTCGTTGTGAGCAGTTTATTACAACAGTTGCGTGCCGTTACCACCGTCGTCGCCGATACCGGTGAGTTACCTGCCATCAAAACCTATTCCCCGGAAGACGCCACCACCAACCCGTCACTGATCCTCAAAGCCGTTACCAGCCCGGAATACGCACCGCTGCTGGAACAGGTGGTGTCACAAGCCAGTCAGCTTTCTGCCGATTTGGCGGTGCAGGTAGAAGAAGCCGCCGACCGGCTGATTGTCGCCATCGGCTGCGAAGTGCTGAAACATGTACCGGGCCGCATCTCCACCGAAGTCGATGCCCGCCTCTCTTTTGATACCGCCGCCACCATCGAAAAAGCCCGCAAGCTGATTGGCTTGTATGAGTATCAGGGCATTCCGCGCAGTCGCGTGCTGATCAAGATCGCCTCCACCTGGGAAGGTATCCGCGCCGCCGAACAGCTGGAGAAAGAAGGCATCAACTGCAACCTGACGTTGTTGTTCTCCTTTGCCCAGGCCCGTGCCTGCGCTGAAGCGGGCGCCTTCCTGATTTCACCGTTTGTCGGCCGTATTCTCGACTGGTACAAAGCGAAAACCGGGGAAACCTATACCGCCGAAACCGACCCGGGCGTGTTGTCGGTGAAAGCGATTTACCAGTATTACAAACAGCACGGTTACAACACCGTGGTGATGGGCGCGAGCTTCCGCAATCTCGACGAAGTGCTGGCACTGGCCGGTTGCGACCGTCTGACCATCAGCCCGAACCTGCTGCAGGAACTGGGTGAAACCAATGGCGAACTAGTGCGCCAGTTGGCGGATGACGGTCTGCGTCTGCCTCGTCCGGCTCCACTGAGCGAAGCAGCTTTCCGCTGGCAGCATAACGAAGATGCGATGGCGACCGAGAAACTGGCGGAGGGGATCCGCAACTTTGCGATCGATCAGGTGAAGCTGGAGCAATTGCTGGCGACGCGGTTGGCCTAGGTTTGTCTATTTCAATACAAGGAAAAGTGACTGTCTGACTTACCGGGCGGACGATAAGTACATTGATGCAGACCCTCCGCGCCAGGGATGGCGCGGTGGAGCCCCCACGGATGGGTTCACGGCGTGTCAGCAGCGATGTACTTATTGGTCGCCTTACACTCAGTTTGCTTATTCCCGCCTCTTCGCCTTGTTTATCCTTTTATGGAGCTTTTCTGATGAGTTTAACCCCTAAAACCCTCGCTAATGCCGTGCGGATGCTTAGCGTCGATGCCGTGCAACAGGCCAATTCCGGCCATCCCGGTGCCCCGATGGGGATGGCCGATATCGCCGAAGTCTTGTGGCGTCATCATTTAAAACATAACCCGGCAGATCCGCAGTGGATCAACCGTGACCGCTTTGTACTCTCCAACGGCCATGGCTCGATGCTGCTGTACTCCCTGCTGCATCTGACCGGCTATGACCTGCCACTGTCTGAGTTAAAACAATTCCGTCAGCTGCACAGCAAGACCCCGGGCCATCCGGAATACGGCTATGCCCCCGGCGTCGAGACCACCACTGGCCCACTCGGTCAGGGTATTGCCAATGCGGTCGGCATGGCGCTGGCGGAGAAGATTCTGGCGGCGCAGTTTAATAAACCGAACCACAATATCGTTGACCATTACACCTATGCCTTTATGGGCGACGGTTGTCTGATGGAAGGGATTTCGCATGAAGTCTGTTCATTAGCGGGCACCTTAGGCTTGGGCAAGCTGATTGCCTTCTGGGATGACAATGGCATCTCGATTGATGGTCATGTCGATGGCTGGTTTACCGACGATACCCCCGCCCGATTTCGCGCCTACGGCTGGCAGGTCATCGACGCAGTGGACGGTCATGACCCGCAGGCGATTGACCGGGCGATTAAAGAAGCGAAGGAAGACCAGCAGCGGCCGACGCTGATTTGCTGCAAAACCATCATCGGCTACGGTTCGCCGAACAAATCCAGCAGTCACGACTGCCACGGCGCCCCGCTGGGTAAAGACGAAATCACCCAGGTACGGGAATTCCTAGACTGGCCACACGCGCCGTTTGAAATTCCGGCCGATATCTATCAGGCGTGGGATGGCAAAGCCAAAGGTCAGCAAAACCAACAACAATGGAACCAGCAGTTTGCTGCCTATCAGGAAGTGTTCCCGCAGGAAGCCACAGAGCTGCTGCGTCGTAGCAATGGTACTTTAAGCGCTGATTGGTCAGACAAAGCCAATGCCTATATCGCCGATCTGCAAGCCAACCCAGCCAATATCGCCAGCCGTCAGGCCAGCCAGAAAGCGCTGAATGCCTATGCCAAAATCCTGCCGGAACTCTTAGGCGGCTCGGCCGATTTGGCGCCGTCGAATCTGACCCGCCACACCAGTGCCCTGGATGTCAGCGCCGAAGTGCCACAGGGTAACTACCTGCACTACGGCGTGCGCGAGTTTGGTATGTCGGCCATCATGAACGGTATCACCCTGCATGGTGGGTTCATTCCTTACGGCGGCACCTTCCTGATGTTTATGGAATATGCCCGTAATGCGGTGCGTATGGCGGCACTGATGAAGCAGCGTTCCATCTTCGTCTATACCCACGATTCGATTGGTCTGGGCGAAGACGGTCCGACCCACCAGCCGGTGGAACAGCTGGCTTCCCTGCGCCTGACCCCAAACATGGAAACCTGGCGTCCGTGTGACCAGGTGGAAAGTGCGGTGGCATGGAAGGAAGCGATTGAAAGAGTCAACGGTCCGAGCGCGCTGATATTCAGCCGCCAAGCGCTGACGCAGCAACCGCGCACCCCGCAGCAGCTGAGCGATATCGAACGCGGTGGTTACGTCCTGCTGGACTGCGATGGCACACCGGAACTCATCATCCTGGCGACCGGTTCGGAAGTAGGTTTGGCAGTTAACGCGGCGAACACGCTGAATGCCGAAGGCAAAAAAGTCCGCGTCGTCTCCCTGCCCTGCACCGAACGTTTTGACCAGCAACCGGCGGAGTACAAGGAGCTGGTGCTGCCGAAGGCAGTCCGTGCCCGTCTGGCGATTGAAGCCAGCATTGCCGATTACTGGCAGCGCTACACCGGTCTGGATGGTGAAGTGATTGGCATGACCAGCTTCGGCGAATCTGCCCCGGCGGAGCAGCTGTTCAAGCTGTTTGGCTTCAGTGACGAGAATGTACTGGCGAAAGCGCGAAATCTATTGGTGTAGCACGTAAAACCGCGTCATCTTTAACAGCCACATCATTAATCCCCGTTCTGATGTGGCTTTTTTTACAGAGAAGAACCGGTCAGACACCCGGGCACTTCGGCTCCACCGTAAACTGGCGGGTAACGTCGATCAGCCCCAGATGCTGGATGGTGCGGCGGCCGATCAGCAGCGGATATTTCATATCCCCGCGGTCACGCAAGGTGAACTGCTCTTCATACACCTGATCGCCGATGCAGATCTTCATCAGCACCACCGGACGGTCATCCTTACCACCGGCGCCGCGCAGCGTTACTTCCCGCACCACTTCCCGTTCAAACGTCTGGCTGGTGACCTTGTCATTGTCATCCTGCGCTTCCACGTCAAAACGCACCCAGTCCTTACCATTGCGGGTAAAGGACTCCAGCTTTTTGGCATCCAGGGAAGAAGTCAGCGCGCCGGTATCCATCTTGGCATTCATCACCAGATTGCCCGGCAGTATCATGGCTTTTTCTACCCAGCCAAAAACCCGGTCCGGGGCCGGAGCTGAGGGAACAAAATCACGCTCAGCGGCATTCACTACACTGCTCAGGATCATCGCTATCAACGCCCACTTCAGGTTATTACGCATCTGTACCTCGGATATGACTACGTGCTGTGCCGTTCCGGCAGCCAACACCACCTCAGTTAGTTAGACAGCAAAAATAGCATGCCCGTCATAACAACGCAGTCACTTTTCATGATCAGTCAATTTCACCGAATAGCTAAAAAATCTCATGACAGACACGCAAAAAAGTGACATTAATTAGTGAAAAATGCTGAGCGCCTAGTGATTTATTCGCCGGATAAATCAGGTGACGCCCAAAAACGCTCGATAATTAAGCACCGCTTTGGAAAAAAAGGCTTGTTATCGTGCAACGAAATATGCTAATTCTGTGTCACTCGCGCACGATTTTGCGGCGCAAACCGGATTTTTTGAATTTTATGAGCAAGATTCATTCTCTGATTAGCATTATTGTGATCCTGGTCGTGGTGGTGATTATTCCACCGCTCGGGGCGCGATTGGCTACTCGCTAATTAGACAGAAAGTCACTCAAACCCCCGAGCACACCACTCGGGGGTTTTTTTTCAGCTATTTTTCGCAGTCAAACGAAAGGACATGGAAATGAACGGGGCCCAGTACTTAGTCAAGGCATTACACCAGCAAGGTGTCACCCAGGTGTTCGGTTATCCGGGTGGCGCGATCATGCCGGTGTACGACGCACTGTACGATGGGGGGATTCCTCACCTGTTATGTCGTCACGAACAAGGCGCGGCCATGGCCGCTATCGGTTATGCACGCTCTACCGGTAAGGTCGGTGTCTGCATCGCCACCTCCGGCCCGGGCGCCACCAACCTGATCACCGGTCTGGCGGATGCCCTGCTGGACTCGGTGCCGGTGGTGGCCCTGACTGGTCAGGTCGCTTCGCCGCTGATCGGCACCGACGCTTTCCAGGAAGTGGATGTGCTGGGTCTGTCGCTGGCCTGTACCAAGCACTCGTTCATGGTGCAGTCCGTGGACGAACTGGGTCAGGTGGTGGCCGATGCCTTCCGTATTGCCCGCTCTGGCCGTCCGGGCCCGGTTCTGGTCGATATTCCGAAAGACATCCAGCTGGCGCAGGCGGATCTGGATACCCTGATTGAACTGGCGGAAGAACAGTACGCAGACGATGAACAGCAGGCACTCGCCGCTGCCCGTTCGCTGCTGGCTGATGCGAAAAAACCGGTGCTGTATGTGGGTGGTGGTGTGATTGCCGCCGATGCCGTCGCCGAACTGCGTCAGTTCGCCGCCACCACGCAAATGCCATCCGTGACTACACTGAAAGGGATCGGTACGCTGGATCCGGCCTGTCCGCACTTCCTCGGCATGCTGGGCATGCACGGTACCAAAGCGGCGAACCTGGTGGTGCAGGAAGCCGATCTGCTGGTGGTGGCTGGTGCGCGTTTTGATGATCGGGTGACCGGCAAGCTGGCCGCGTTTGCTCCGCACGCCAAAATCATTCATCTGGATATTGATGCGGCCGAAGTCGGCAAACTGCGTATCGCCCATGTCGCTTTGCATAACGATCTGAAGACCGTTCTGCCACAACTGGCGCAAACGCTGAGCATTGATAGCTGGCGCGAACACTGTCGCGCGATGAAAAACGATTTCCCGTGGCGCTATGACCACCCGGGCGAGCGCATCTACGCGCCGCTGCTGCTGAAACAGCTGAGCGACGCCCTGCCACAGAACAGCGTGGTGTGCTGTGACGTTGGCCAGCATCAGATGTGGGTGGCGCAGCATATGCAGTTCAACAGCCCGCGCAATCACATCTCCAGCTCGGGTCTGGGCACGATGGGCTTTGGTCTGCCGGCCGCCGTGGGTGCGAAAATGGCACGTCCGGATGACGAAGTGGTCTTGGTCAGCGGTGACGGTTCCTTTATGATGAATGTGCAGGAACTGGGCACGCTGCGCCGCGCCAAACTGCCGGTAAAAATGGTATTACTGGATAACCAGCGTCTGGGCATGGTGCGTCAGTGGCAGGAGCTGTTTTTCGACGCCCGGTTCAGCGAAACCATCCTGTCCGATAACCCCGATTTCGTGCGTCTGGCCGCCGCGTTTGATATTGCCGGCGAGACCATTACTCGCAAAGAAGAAGTACCGGCGGCGATCGCCCGCATGCTGCAAAGCGACGGTGCCTATCTGCTGCATGTGTCGATTGCCGCAGAAGATAATGTCTGGCCTCTGGTTCCGCCAGGTGCCGCGAATCAGGATATGATGGAGAGCAAACCATGAAGCAACATCAGCTGAATTTGATCACCGGTTCCCGCCCGGAAGTGCTGGAGCGTGTGCTGCGGGTGGTGCGTCACCGTGGTTTTGCTCTGCGTCAGTTAACTATGGAAGCGTTACCCGATAGCAGTTCCCTGCGTATTGCCGTGACCGTGGAAAGCGAACGCCCGATCCAGCTGTTGCAGAGCCAACTGAATAAACTGGTCGATGTGTTTCACGTGGAAGCACTGGATCAATCCGAACAATCTGCCTTACAGATCAGCGCATAAGGAAATACGAGCATGTCACAGACTACAAAATATATTTGGTTCAATGGTGAAATGGTGGAATGGGATCGTGCACAGGTACACGTGATGACCCACGCTCTGCACTACGGTTCATCTGTGTTTGAAGGCATCCGCGCTTACGATACCCCGAACGGCACGGCGATTTTCCGCCTGGAAGAACACATCCAGCGTCTGTTTGATTCTGCCAAAATCTACTGGATGGAGATGCCATTCGACAAAGCCGCCATTGAACAGGCCTGCTGTGACATCGTGACTAAAAACGGCATGAAGAGCGCTTATCTGCGTCCGCTGGCTTTCATCGGTAACGTGGGTCTGGGCGTGCTGCCAAAAAGCGACAAGGTCGAAGTGATGATCGGCGCACTGCCGTGGGGTGCTTACCTCGGTGACGAAGCGCTGGCCAATGGCGTGGACGTGATGGTCTCTTCATGGAGCCGTCTTGCACCAAACACCATCCCGACTGGCGCCAAAGCCGGTGGTAATTACCTGTCATCACAACTGATCGCCCGCGAAGCCCGTCGTAACGGTTATGTGGAAGGTATCGCGCTGGATACCAACGGCTACATCTCTGAAGGTTCAGGCGAAAACCTGTTCATCATCAAAAACGGCGTGCTGTACACCTCGCCGGCGACTTCCGGCATCCTGCCGGGTATCACCCGTGACACCATCATGACGCTGGCCCGTGAACTGGGTTACACCATCCGTGAAGAGTCGCTGCAACGTGAAGCGCTGTATCTGGCAGACGAAATCTTCATGTGCGGTACCGCGGCTGAAATCACGCCGGTGCGTTCTGTGGATCGCATGCAGATCGGTGAAGGCCGTCGTGGTCCAATCACCGAAGAGATCCAGAAAGTGTTCTTTGGCCTGTTCAACGGTGAGACCGAAGATAAATGGGGCTGGTTAACTCCGGTTGCCAAGTAATTTTATTAAGAAGGCGCTCATTCAGGCGCCTTCTTGTTTTGCAGAATAATCATATACATGCAGTGAAGTTGCCCGTCAGGCCGATGAAGATGCCCGGCAGCTTCCATTGAGGAGACAGCAATGCCTAAGTTACGTTCCGCAACGACCACTCAGGGTCGTAATATGGCCGGTGCCCGTGCACTGTGGCGCGCCACCGGTATGAAAGACGGCGATTTCGATAAGCCAATCATCGCCGTGGTTAACTCGTTTACCCAGTTCGTACCGGGCCATGTGCATCTGAAAGATCTGGGTCAGCTGGTTGCGCGTGAAATCGAAGCGGCCGGTGGCGTGGCGAAAGAGTTCAACACCATTGCCGTGGACGACGGTATCGCGATGGGTCACGGCGGTATGCTGTACTCCCTGCCTTCGCGTGAACTGATCGCCGACTCCGTGGAATACATGGTGAACGCCCACTGCGCCGATGCCATGGTCTGTATCTCCAACTGTGACAAAATCACCCCCGGTATGCTGATGGCCGCGATGCGTCTGAACATTCCGGTGATTTTCGTCTCCGGCGGTCCGATGGAAGCGGGTAAAACCAAACTGTCCGATAAAATCATCAAGCTGGATCTGGTTGATGCCATGATCATGGCGGCTGACCCGACGGTCAGCGATGAAGATACTGCTGCGGTGGAACGCAGCGCCTGCCCAACCTGCGGCTCCTGCTCCGGTATGTTCACCGCGAACTCCATGAACTGTCTGACCGAAGCGCTGGGTCTGTCCCAACCAGGTAACGGTTCGCTGCTGGCGACCCATGCCGATCGTGAACAGCTGTTCAAAAGCGCCGGTCACCGCATTGTGGAGCTGGCGAAACGTTATTACGAACAAGACGATGCAACTGCCCTGCCTCGTTCCATCGCCACCCGTGATGCGTTTGAAAATGCCATCGCGCTGGATATCGCCATGGGCGGTTCCACCAACACCGTATTGCACCTGCTGGCCATTGCGCAGGAAGGGGATGTCGACTTCACCATGGCGGATATCGATCGCATGTCCCGCCGTGTACCACAGCTGTGTAAAGTCGCGCCGTCTACGCAGAAATACCATATGGAAGACGTGCACCGTGCCGGTGGTATCGTCGCGATCCTGGGTGAACTGAGCCGTGCCGGTCTGCTGCACACTGACGTGCGTAACGTGCTGGGTCTGTCGCTGGCAGAGCTGATCGAAAAATATGACATCGCGCTGAACCCGTCCGACGACGTGAAGAAATTCTACAGTGCCGGTCCGGGCGGCATTCCGACCACCAAAGCGTTCAGTCAGGATTGCCGCTGGCCATCCCTGGATGTGGATCGTAAAGAAGGCTGTATCCGCACCAAAGAAAACGCCTACAGTCAGGACGGTGGTCTGGCCGTACTGGCCGGTAATCTGGCGGTGGACGGCTGTATCGTTAAAACCGCAGGCGTGGATGAATCCATCCTGAAATTCGAAGGCCCGGCGGTGGTGTTCGAGAGCCAGGACGATGCGGTCGCGGGCATCCTCGGCGGCACAGTGAAAGCCGGTGATGTGGTGATCGTGCGTTACGAAGGTCCGAAAGGCGGCCCGGGTATGCAGGAAATGCTGTATCCGACCTCTTACCTGAAATCCATGGGCCTGGGTAAGGTCTGTGCGCTGATCACCGACGGTCGTTTCTCCGGTGGTTCTTCAGGCCTCTCCATCGGTCACGTCTCTCCGGAAGCGGCTGCCGGCGGTAACATCGGTCTGATTGCCGATGGCGATCTGATCAGCATCGACATCCCGTCCCGTACCATCGACATCAAGATCAGCGATGCCGAGCTGGCCACCCGTCGTGCCGCGATGGAAGCCAAAGGCAAAGCAGCCTGGAAACCGGTAAACCGTGACCGTTTTGTTTCCTTTGCCCTGCGTGCGTATGCCAATCTGGCCACCAGCGCGGATAAAGGTGCGGTGCGCGATCGCAGCAAACTGGGAGAATAAGCATGAGCGACACACAACCGCAGGCCAGCGATTATCTTCGCAAAATCCTGCTGTCGCCGGTATACGAGGTGGCGAAAGTCACCCCGTTACAGACGCTGAAAAAGATCTCCGATCGGCTCGGTAACCATGTGGCACTGAAGCGTGAAGACCTGCAGCCGGTGCACTCGTTCAAGCTGCGTGGTGCCTATAACAAGATCGCCGGTTTGACCGAAGAACAAAAGTCCAAAGGCATCATTGCCGCATCGGCCGGTAACCATGCGCAGGGCGTAGCGCTGTCCGGCGCCAAGCTGAAAATTCCGGCTACTATTGTCATGCCAACGACCACCCCGGACATCAAGATTGATGCGGTGCGCCGCATGGGTGGCAACGTGGTACTGTTCGGTAACAGCTTCGATGAAGCCTATGCAGAAAGTCGTCGTCTGGCGGCAGAACATGGCTACACGCTGATCCCGCCGTATGATGACGTCGATGTCATTGCCGGTCAGGGCACCATCGGCCGTGAACTGCTGGAACAGGATACCCGTCTGACCCACGTGTTCGTGCAGGTCGGTGGTGGTGGTCTGGCGGCCGGTGTGGCGGTGTATATCAAGCAACTGCTGCCGAACATCAAGGTGATCGGCGTGGAAGCCGAAGGCTCTGCCTGCCTGAAAGCTGCGCTGGAAGCCGGTGAGCCGGTCAACCTGTCACGCGTCTCGCTGTTCGCCGATGGCGTCGCGGTAAAACGGGTCGGCGATGAAACGTTCCGTGTCTGCCTGGAATACCTCGACGAAGTCATCACCGTGACCAACGACGAGATCTGTGCCGCGCTGAAGGATATCTTCGATGACACCCGTGCCGTCGCCGAACCGTCCGGCGCACTGTCACTGGCGGGGCTGAAGAAGTACGTCGAAACCACCCACACCCGTGGCGCCCGCATGGCCGCCATTCTGTCGGGGTCGAACGTCAACTTCCACAGCCTGCGCTATGTGTCCGAACGCTGCGAGCTGGGTGAAAAACGCGAAGGCGTGCTGGCGGTAACCATTCCGGAACGCAAAGGCGCCTTCCTGGAGTTCTGCCATATCCTCGGCAAACGCATGGTCACCGAGTTCAACTACCGTTATTCCGAAGACAAGGAAGCGACCATTTTCGTTTCCGTGCGGCTGAGTAACGGGACGGAAGAACTGTTGCAGGTGATGGCGGAGCTGCAGAAAGCCGGTTATGGCGTGATGAATATCACCGACAACAGTCTGGCGAAGAACCATGTGCGCTACATGGTCGGCGGCCGTCCGTGCAAACCGGTACAGGAGCGTCTGTTCAGCTTCGAGTTCCCGGAACAGCCGGGTGCCCTGCTGCGCTTCCTGGAAACGCTGGGTACGCTGTGGAACATCACTCTGTTCCACTATCGCCACCATGGCGCGGACTACGGCTATGTGCTGTGCGCATTTGAACTCAGCGACGAGGACATGCCAGCCTTCAACCGCCATCTGCAGGAGCTGGGTTATCCGTCGCGCGATGTCAGCGACGACGTCACCTACAAACTTTTCCTGGCACCACGTTAATCCTCTCATCCCCCGCAACTGCGGGGGATATTTTATCGGATAGCGCAGCGAACCTCACCGTTCCGGGCGAAGATGAATAGTGCAACGGCGAAGCCGTTTTGAGGATCGCGCAGGTGTTTTGTCACAAAGACCAAATGAACTGCATCTTAAAAACACAATGTCTGCCATGTCTTAAATCACTTTCAATTTCCATAGCTTAATCTATAATATACTGTATATACATACAGCCTTGATAATCCATGCAACGACTGCAAGCCTACAAATTCGAGCTGATAGTGAACGGGAAACAACAGCGACAGATGCACCGCTTCTCCGGTGCCTGTCGGTTTGTCTATAACAAGGCATTGGCGTTGCAAAAAGAGCGGCATGAACAGGACGAAAAGAAACTCTCAGCCTTTGAGCTGAACAACCTGTTACCACACTGGAAAGCCGAACCTGTTACGGAATGGCTGTCAAAATCCCCCTCTCAAACGCTGCAACAGGCGCTGAAAGATTTAGACCGGGCTTACAAAAATTTCTTTGCCAACCGTGCTGATTTTCCCCGTTTTAAGAAGAAAGGCACGGGCGACAGTTTCCGCTACCCGCAGGGTGTTAAGCTGGAACAAGGGAATAGCCGTATTTTCCTGCCCAAAATCGGCTGGTGCCGTTACCGCAACAGTCGAACGGTGGAAGGCGACATTAAAAACGTCACGGTCAGCCAAGTTTGTGGCAAATGGTTTGCGGCCATCCAGACAGAGCGTGAAGCCGTCATACCTACACCGACCGGCGATATGATTGGCGTTGATATGGGCATCGCCCGTTTTGCCACCTTGTCGGATGGTTCATTCTATGAACCCCGTAACAGTTTCAGAACGTTGGAAGCGGCCTTGCGCAAGGCACAGCAGGCGATGAGCCGTAAGGTGAAATTCAGTAACAATTGGAAAAAAGCCAAAGCCAACGTTCAGCGTATCCATTCCAAAATAGGCAACAGCCGCCGCGACTACCTGCATAAAACCTCAAACGACATTAGCAAAAACCACGCGATAGTCTGCATTGAGGATTTACAGGTAAAAAATATGTCGAAATCAGCGGCGGGAACGTTGGAACAACAAGGCAGGAATGTCAGGGCCAAGGCAGGGTTGAATAAAGCCATTCTCGACCAAGGTTGGTTTGAGTTCCGCCGTCAGCTCGATTACAAGCTGGCATGGAATGGCGGCCACCTGATCGCGGTGCCGCCAAAGAACACCAGCCGGACATGCCCGTGCTGTGGTCATATATCGAAGGATAACCGTACCACCCAAGCCAGATTTGCCTGTGTGGAATGCGGTTTTGAAGAAAACGCCGATGTAGTCGGCGCGATCAATGTATTAAGGGCGGGACACGCCCGATTAGCCTGTGAAGTGAGTGGTGCGTCAATGCCGCCAGCAGCAGGAACCCTCCGAGGCGAGTCAGGCGTTCGCGCTTAAACCGCAGTAGGGATCCCTGTCGCTTCACGGCAGGGAGGATGTCAAGCTGCCAAAATCGACGCTGGAACAGAGCTGCTTCGCTCAGGGGCCGAATTGCTGCGACAAAGCATCAGCGAGTGAGTTTTGCATCCCTTTACCTCGCTGCCTCTTTATTCAACCGGTTTCAGATCGCATAATAACTAGAATAAACGTTCTAAAAGAGATCTGAGATAATGACTGCCCGTCCATCATGGCAAAAACCTGCCATTCCGTTTCCCCGTCTGATCCTGATTCTGTCGCTCTGCTCCGCCTTCGCGCCGTTTGCCACCGACATGTATCTGCCGGCGTTTTCGCAGCTGGTGAACCATTTTCAGACCGATGCCGGTCATATTGAAACTACGGTGTCATTCTTCTTTCTTGGCCTGTCGGTCGGACAAATCCTGTATGGTCCACTGATTGACCGTTTTGGCCGCCGCAAACCGATGCTGGCCGGTATCGCCGTGTTTCTGCTCGCCACGTTCGGTTGTTTGCTGGTGAAGGATATCAACACCTTTATCGGCCTGCGCCTGCTGCAGGCGGTTGGCGGCTGCTGTGGCATGATCATCGGCCGGGCGATTGTCAGCGACCTGTTCGCTCAGCATGAAATGGCGCGGGTGATGTCCTCGCTGATGATCGTGATGTCGATGGCACCGATCTGTGCGCCGCTGATCGGTGGCTGGATTGTCACACATTACGACTGGCAGGCAGTGTTCTTTGCCCTGCTGCTGCTCGGCACCATTTGCGGGTTAGCGGTCTATTTCGGTCTGCCGGAAACCAAACCGCCGCATGTCACGGCGTCCGGCAATCTGCTGCAGGGCTATCTGACACTGCTGCAACGTCCGGCCTATCTGGTGCCGGCCCTGAGCGGCAGTCTGACGCAATCCTGCATGTTTGTTTTTATCACCGGCTCGCCGTTCGTTTTCCTGCATCACTTCGGGCTGAATGAACAGCAATACAGCTGGGTGTTTGGCTGCATCACCTTTGCCTTCATCATCGCTGCCCAGCTGACCAAAATGGCGCTGCGACGTTATTCGCCCAAACAGATTTTCTCAACCGCGTTACTCGCCAATTCGGCATTTGGTCTGATGTTATATGCAGTGACGCAAACCCCGCACATGTGGCTGTTTATTATTCCGCTGTGGCTGATCATCGCTACTCTGAGCTTTCTGGGGGCAACCTCGACGGCACTGGCGATGTCGAACGCCGGTGATCACACCGGCAGTGCGTCCGGCTTGATTGGTTTGCTGCAATTCGGCTGTGGCTTTATTGCCAGCAGCGTCATCGCCGCCTCGCAGAACGGTACGCCCTATCCGATGACCATCACCATCGCCGCCTGCGGCCTGCTCGGTACACTGCTGTGGTTTACCGGCTCATTGCGACGAAGTACTGAATTATCTGCTCGCGGATAAACTGCTGCACCGGATCATGCTCATGCAGCCGGTGCCAGACCAAAAACATGCAGCGGGAGCTGATGAACCCGACCACGGTTTGGTCACCAACGTCTTTCTGCAATGCCGGATTAGCTGATCCGGCATCAAAAAAGCAGAATTCGCCCAGTTTCTCACAAAGAAATCAGGGTACCTGAAGATACATTTCCTTTATGTGAAACCGGTTGCAAATACCGATAATTTATACGCCATCCTTTAATGTAAAAATTTTACGCAACCGAACTTGGCTAGAATATTAAAAACAAGAAAAACGATTCAGCAGCAAATCAATCAGACTTAAATATCCAAAACAGACAATAAAAAAGATAAAAACACCAAAAAAGATCAAGATCAAAAAAATGTAACAACATTGTGCAACCGGTTTCAAATAAGCATAGAGTGCCTCCCGATGTCGAAGACAGCTCACCAACAAAGGAAGGACTCATAATGACAAAAAGAACGACCCGCAGCTACCAGCGCACACCGCTGGCTCTGGCTATTGCGCTTGCCGCAACATTAGGTACCGGCGCAGCTCAGGCCGTTGATTTTCACGGTTATTTCAGAACCGGGATCTCCAGTTCAACCAATGGCGACCAGCAAGCCTGGCTGCCGGGTAAGCTGGGCCGCTTCGGTAACGAAACCGAAGGCTGGTATGACATTTCCCTGTCACAGGATGTCTACAAGAATGAACAGGGACAATCTTTTGGTGTCTTAGTCATGTTTGACGGCGATGTGGCACTGAAACGCGACTGGGAACCGTTCGATTCAGGTTATGAAAACGGTAACGTCATGCAGTTCAGCGATATGTACGCTACCGCCAAAGGCTTTATTCCGTCCGCGCCGGAAGCCACTATCTGGGCAGGTAAACGCGGTTATGAGAAACGCGAAACCCAGATGCTGGATTACAAACCTATCGGCGTAGGTGGTAACGGTGCCGGTGTGCAGGGGATCAAAGCGGGTCCGGGCGAGCTCTCTGTCGCGGTATTGCGTAAAGACGCAGATGCGGTGGCAACAGGCGAAACCAGCGTGGATGAGCTGTATAACGTCAACTATTTTGATGTTCGCTATGCGAAACTGCCGGTGTTCAGTGACGCGACCCTGGAGCTGATTGCTGACTATGCCATGGTGAACAAAACCGATTCACAGGAAGCGCTGGAAGCGGCCGGCACTATCTATGAAGCGGAGAATGCGTTCATTCCGACCGCCATTCTGTCCAAGCCATTAGAGAACGGCTTCAACGAAACCACCATTCAGGCCACGACCAAGACCTTCGCCAATAACCTGGTTAAACTGGGCTACAATGAAACCAGTTTTGGGGTGGATAACGATTACTCGGATGCCAAAGCCTTCCGTATCATTAACACCGGCGAAGCCTACCTGAGTGACAGCATCATCATGTCTCATGCCCTGGTGTATGCTCATGGTACCGATATCACACCAACCACAGAGAAAGTGAATGCCTACACGGCCGTGGTGCGTCCGGCTTATCTCTGGAACCAGAACAACAAAACCGCGCTGGAACTGGGCTGGTTTAAACAAACGAACACCGTCAGTGGCAATGATCTGGAAGAGTCCGGCAAGAAAGTGACACTGGCGCATGTACTGACTGCGGGCCCAAGCCTGCTGACCATGCGCCCGGACTTCCGTTTTTACGCGACTTACATCAAAGCGGATAAAAACGAGATCGATAACTGGTCATTCCATGATGGCAAAGATCATCAGCTGAGTTTCGGCGTACAAGCTGAAGCCTGGTGGTAAAAAAACAGGGCTGCACACGTTGTGGTGCAGCCTTTTCTCAGGAGTTAAAAGATGACGAAAGCCAGCCTTGTTTTACTCACAACCCTGACTTTAATGGGATGTGCCCATCAGAGCGGCATAAAACAGCAACCGGATATGGATAACAGCGCCGAAGCGAAGCAGGCGTTAAGCCAGGCTACCATCTGTTGCACCGATTTCTCGGCTGTCACAATGCAACAGTTGCATAACGGCATTATCGCTATTGATGCGAACTCTCAGGTCATGCAATTTGCCTCCGGCCGCAGTGCCTTTTATGCCGGTGAAATCCCTGCCGAATACTATGGCGCCGACGTGACCGTCGCTTCACTGGTTGGTCAGACTGCCATGCCACTGCAGGTCATGCTGCTGGATGCGCAGCGCAACCCGACCCGTACACTGGACGAAGCCGCCTTCCCGTTCACCGAAGCCACCCTGTTTTCCTCGAATCGCTTCAGTGGAAAAATCAGATTGTTACCGAATGAGCGCTTTATGGTGATTTACGCCAATACCGCTGATTTACAACGAAAAATGGCATTGCCACATCCGGAAAAACTCAAAGCCAGAGCCAAAAATATTGCGCCGCCGCCTTATCCTGATCGGCAAATTCCCTACTCGCCATGGGGTAGCGTGGAGCTGAAATTCAGCAATCCGGTCGCACCGATGTCCGTGACAGAAACTGTCACCCAGCCAGCGGTCAGCGCACCGCAAATCAGCACCACAACGGTTAAAGCAGAACCGGCCGTACAAACAACCACCGTCAGCCAGCAGACCCGGCAGTACTATCAGCAGGCTATTCAGCAGGCGGTCAGAGACAACCAGATTGAACAGGCTATGCAACTGGTTGCAGAAGCAGAGAAGTTAGGCTTTACCGAGGCCAGAAGTGTCTTTGTGGAAGCCGTGAAACAGAAATGATTTTTTAAACAACGAATAGCTAAACGTCATCAGCTCTTGTTTACCCGCCTTGTTCTGCAAGGCGGGATTTTTGTTTACTCAATTGGACGCACAGAGCCACGAATAACCAGCTCTCCGGCAAACGTATTCTGGTCAAATGTCGGTAATTCCGTCTGATTGAGGTGTGCCATCAACAGATTGAATGCCGTATTAACAAAAGTATTGGCAGGTAATGAGACAGAGCAGATCGAAGGATGCAGATAATCCAGTACTGACTCATTATCAAAGCCAAACAGCGAAACCTCACCCGGCACGGAAACTTCCAGCTCCTGCAGCGCTTTCAATGCACCAACCGCAGTCGCATCGTTAAAGCAGCAGATCGCCGTAAATTCGACCTTACGATGCAATAACTGGTTGCAGGCACTGTAACCGCCACTGAACATGCGGTCACCTTCCGCCAGTAACAGCGGATCAAGATGCAGGCCGGCATTTTCCAGTGCCTGCTGATAGCCCTGCAGACGCAATTGCGCCGTACGCTGATTGAGCGGACCGGCAATGTAGGCAATCCGTTTATGTCCCTGCGCCAGCAGAAAATCGACCGGCATCTTGGCACTCAGCGAATGGTCAAACCAGACACAATGATCCGGATGACGCGGCAGATAGCAATTCATCACCACCAATGGCACCGGCAGCTCATCAATCAGATCGCTGAGTTCGTCGCCCTGGATGTTGTAATGATCAAAGAACGAATTGTTGTAATACAGCACGGCGTCACAACGGCGATCGACCAGCGAACGAATCGCACGGATGCCGCCATCCGGTTGATCATTGACCTGAGTGATCATCAGAAATTTACCGGCTTTATCCGCCAGCTCCTGACAAACTTCGATCAACAAGCCCAGATACTGCGAAGTATTGGAACCCCGCGGGATCACCAGACCAATGGTGTTGGTTTCCTGTTTGGAGAGCGATTGCGCCAGCACATTCGGCCGGTAGTTCAGCTCTTCGATCGCTTTGAATACCGCTTCGCGGGTCGCTTCAGAGATTTTTGCTGTTCCGTTCAGCACACGAGAAACTGTTGATTTGGAGACACCGGCTTTACGTGACACATCCAGCATGGTGGCCATAAACTGAAAAACTCCTCTCTGAACAACTGTATAGGAAAACGGCAAAACCACATTATCCGATACAGATGTAAAAAAGCACAAGTAGCTGGTTTTTTATGACCTGAATAAAAAAATGCCGGATTGAACACGGGGTGGTTCAATCCGGCAGGAACAGGCTCATGGACGCACAGGTAAGATATTCAGGAGCTCACCTTTCCAATGCCTGACTCTCTCAGAGTTCTTCACCATTGGTCGCAATGACGTCTTTGTACCAATAGAAACTTTTCTTCCGCAGACGACGACCGGTTCCCTGACCTTCATTGTCTTTGTCGACGTAAATGAAACCGTAACGTTTTTTCATTTCACCGGTGGACGCACTAACCAGATCGATCGGTCCCCAGGTGGTGTATCCCATTAGTTCTACACCATCTGCTATCCCCTCTGCAACTTGTTGCAGGTGATCACGCAGATAATCGATACGATAGTCATCGTTAATGGAATCGTCGGCGTTCACGCTGTCGATCGCACCCAGACCGTTCTCCACGATAAACAGTGGTTTCTGATAACGGTCGTACAGCTGGTTCAGGATGATACGCATGCCTTTCGGGTCGATCTGCCAGCCCCATTCTGACGCTTTCAGATACGGGTTCATCAGGCCGCCCATCAGGTTACCGCCGGTTTTTTCACGGCGATCCGGATCGGCACTTTCCACCTGACTCATGTAATAACTGAACGCCACATAATCCACCGCATACTGCTTCAGGATCGCTTCATCACCGGTGGCCATCTCGATTTCAAAGCCGTTCTCGCGGAACAGACGTTTGGCATAAGACGGATAGTAACCACGTGCCTGCACGTCACCGAAGAACAGCATCTGACGATCTTTCGCCATCGCTTTCAGCGTGTCGTCCGGGTTGCAGGTATCCGGATAGGTTGGCCACGCCGCAATCATGCAGCCAATCTTCGCATCCGGGATGATCTCGTGGCAGGCTTTCACCGCCAGGGCACTCGCTACCAGCTGATGGTGCGCTGCCTGGAATTGTAACTGCAGTTTGTTTTCGCCCTCTTTAAACACCAGACCGGCGGCGGTAAACGGCGCATGCAGTACACAGTTGATTTCGTTGAACGTCATCCAGATTTTGACTTTGTGCTGGTAACGGGTGAACACGGTTTTACAGTAACGCTCATAGGCAGTAATCAGCTCACGGCTGCGCCAGCCGCCATATTTGGTCACCAGCCCCAGCGGCAGGTCGTAGTGGTTCAGTGTCACCACCGGCTGCATGCCTTTGCTCAGCAGATCGTCGAACACGTCATCATAGTATTTCAGACCCGCTTCATTCGGTTCGGCGTCATCGCCGTTCGGGAAAATACGCGACCAGCCTATAGAAAGACGCAGGCAGTTAAAGCCCATTTCGGCAAACAGGGCGTTGTCGTCTTTATAGGTGTGATAGAAATCGATCGCGGTGTGGTAAGGGAAATCACCCAGCTCGCCGTCTAATACCGGCTCAGAATTCAGAATGCCACGCGGCATGACATCAGCCACGGATAACCCTTTACCATCGGCGTTATAGGCGCCTTCGACCTGGTTGGCGGCAATCGCGCCACCCCAGAGGAAATTTTTCGGAAACTTAGCAGTCATTATCAGAAATCCCTGGTCGTGTTGTTTTTATAGGTATTTTGTAAGTCCCGGCGCGTGTGCCTGTTGTTCACCCCTGAATGTGGCACACGCTCCGGATACTCGGGTTACTTACGCCGCTTCCGCCGCCGCAACCACTTCTTCACGCTGACGGTAAATCGCGATCAGCTCTTCGATCATTTCACGGGCCAGCATGGAGGTCATGATGTGGTCCTGTGCATGCACCATCACCAGATTGACCGGGATCTTGCCGCAACCTTCATCCATACCAATCAGCATGGTCTGCACATCATGGGCGCGCTTGGACGCTGCTGAAGCTTCCGCCAGTTGCTCTTCCACCTGGGCCCAGTCACCTTTCTTGGCCGCACGCAGTGCCTGCATCGCATAACTACGAGCTTCACCAGCGTTGATGATCAGCTCCATTACAGTTGATTCCATATCCATCTTTACATCTCCGGTATCAAATTCAGGTTAATTAATCAGGCAGTTTGCGCATTCATTTCTGCTTCCATCTCAGCTTCCTGAGCCAGCAGTTGTTTTTCATACACTTTGAAGAACGGCAGGTAGATCAGGAAATCAATCACCAGCAGACCCAGCACCAGTAAGCCGTTATTGACCTGCCAGCCGGCACTCCATGCCGCACCGATTGGCGCAGGCGCAGTCCACGGTACCAGCGAGATCACTTTGCCGATCAGATCCGCACTGGCAGCTGTATAGGCGATGATCGCGTTCACCATCGGAGCGACAATGAATGGGAAGAACAGCACCGGGTTCATCACGATCGGGCTACCAAAGATCACCGGCTCGTTGATGTTGAAGCAGGCTGGTACTACGCCCAGTTTGCCGATAGAACGCAGGTGAGCCGATTTACTACGGGTATACATCAGCACCAGTGCAAAGGTCGCACCTGAACCACCGATAGTGATGAAGTACTGCCAGAAGGACTCAATAAAGATGTGTGGCAGAGGCTGACCCGCCGCCAGTGCATCCTGGTTCAGACCCAGGTTCACCAGCCAGAATGGCTGCAGAATACCGCCGACAATCGCCGCGCCGTGGATACCAGCGAACCACAGGATATGGCACAGGAACACCGCAAACAGGATCGCTGGCAGGGAGTCTGCAGCAGAAATCAGCGGTTTGAAGATGGCCATGATCGCTTCAGGTAACAGCATACCGAACTGATTCTGCAGGAACAGGTTCAGTGGGTAGATGGTCAGGATCACAATCAGTGCCGGGATCAGCAGGTTGAAGGACTGACGGATTTTTTCCGGTACCTGTTCAGGCAGTTTGATACCGATGTTGCGTACTTTCAGGAAGCGCATCAGCTCGGTGACATAGATACCGACGATGATGGTGGTGAAAATACCGGTACCACCGAGGAAACCAGCAGACAGCGCGCCATCTTTCATCGGAGCGGCAATCAGCAGGAAGGTCATCAGCGACAGCATGGCGCAAGGGAAAGCGTCCAGTTTGTAGCTTTGCGCCAGGTTAAAGGCAATACCGGCACTGATATAACAGGCCATGATCCCCATCGACATGTTGAACGGGGTCATGATCTCGTTGAAGTATTGTTTGGACATGCCCAGCCACCATTGCCCGAAAGCAAAGGAGGTATCCGGTGAAAACGGTGGAAACGCAAACACCAGCAGGAATGAACCTACGATCATGAATGGCATCGCGCCGATGAAGCCGTCACGTACCGCCATGATATGACGTTGGGTACCCGCACGCGCAGCGATCGGGCTGATTTTGTTTTCGATAAAATCAAAAAAAGCGTTAGACATAAGAATTTCCCTGACTAGTGTCTGTTATTGCATCATGGCCAGTGCATCGGCGAGAATCTTGTCGCCGCGCATCATGCCGTAATCCATGCTGTTGATAACGGCAATCGGCTTGCCTGCCGCTTCCGCCTTTTTCTTGAATTCTTCGAATTTGTATTTGATCTGCGGGCCTAACAGGCAGCAGTCATACTTCGACAGGGTGCTATCAAACTCTTCCATGGCCACAGCCACGATTTCAGTTTCGATACCCTTCTGTGCCGCCGCCTGTTTCATTTTGTTGACGACCATGCTGGTTGACATACCAGCCGCGCAGCATAAAAAAATCTTTTTCATAATCACTAACTCCAGGGTTTCCCCAATGCATCCTGTGTGTGCGTGTAAAGTGGCAGGTGCCCCCAAGCGATCCTGCAACCGGTTGCATACTCCCATATACTGAAACCGGTTTCTGTGAGGTGTTTCGCAAAATGTAAGAGGAAAATAACGGGCAGGAATTTTTGTGATCACGGATCACAAAAAGAGGGAAAACGAATCGGGGATGGTTTGACCAATATAAGAAAAAGGCTCCACAATCGGAGCCTTTTCAACGCAGATCGCTGTTATTTCGCGCCGTTTTTCGCAATCAGCGCGTTATACCAGAAGAAGCTCTTCTTCTTGGAGCGTTTCATGTCTTTCAGGTCAAACTCGTCACGGTTGACGTGGATGAAGCCGTAACGTTTGCTGCAACCCTGGTGGGTAGAAACCAGATCGATCGCAGACCATGGGCAGAAGCCGAACACCTCAACGCCGTCGGTGATCGCCAGCTGGATTTGATCAATATGCGCCTGCAGGTAGTTGATGCGGTAATCATCGATGACTGAACCGTCTGCTTCAACCTTGTCAAACGCGCCCAGACCGTTTTCGGTCACGATCAGTGGCAGCGCATAGCGCTCGTAGATTTCACGCAGCGTGTTGCGGAAGCCCACCGGGTCAATTTCCCAGCCAAAGTCGTTCTTGCCCAGATTCGGGTTAGACGCACCTTTATACACGCCGATTTCACCAACCACGATCTGCTGGTCACCGGTCGAGCCGACATCGCTGGCATCACCGGCACTGGCGGCCACGGTCTGGGTGGAGTAGTAGTTGAAGGCGATGAAATCCGGCTTGGCGCTGGCCATGATTTCCATATCCCCTTCTTCGATATCCGGAGTGGCATTACGCTCTTCCAGGAAACTCCAGGCAATGTTGTTGTAACGGCCATACACCGCCATATCCAGGTACAGCCAGTTACGGATGGACGAGCAGTTGCTGGCCGCCAGCACATCTTCCGGTTTGGAAGAAGCCGGGTAGATCGCCGAAATGTTCGGTGCCGGACCAATCTTCGCGTGCGGCAGAATTTCGTGGCACGCTTTCATCGCTTTGGCCTGAGCCAGCAGCATGTGATGGTTCTGCTGATACAGATCTTTGACCGGGTTTTCACCGGAAACACTCTTGGTACCGATAGCATCACCGTGCAGGATCATCATGTTCTGCTCGTTGATGGTCAGCCAGTATTTGACGCGATCGCCATACAGCTCGAACAGGGTTTCGCAATAGAACGCAAACGCATCGACGGTGGCACGGTTGGACCAGCCGCCTTTCTGCTGCAGTGCATACGGCAGGTCGAAATGATAAATGGTCACAATCGGTTCAATGTTATGCGCTTTCAGCTCATTGATCAGATTGTTGTAGAACGCCACGCCCAGCGGGTTAATTTCGCCGGTGCCGTGCGGGAAGATACGGGTCCAGGCAATCGAGAAGCGGTAGGCTTTCAGTCCCAGCTCGGCGAACAGTTTCACGTCTTCTTTGTAGTGATGATAGTGATCACTGGTCACTTTGAAATCGGTGGTGCCCGGCACGACCGGCGCCATATCAATGACTGACGGACCTTTACCGTCTTTATCCCAGGCGCCTTCTACCTGATACGCAGAAGTCGACGCACCCCAGAAAAAGTTCTTCGGAAAATCTTTCAGTGTCTTATGCAGCATGTTGTTTCTCCGTACCTCGAAATGGATTGGGCTTCACCCTGTCAGATGAAGCCTTAATAAAATCAGTTGGTTGCCAGTGATGTCGTTGTCGCCATTGGTTTTTTCTTGTGTTCGGCCTTAACTGGTTTCTTGTCAAAACCAATCATCAGGGTCAGCAGTAACGCCAGACCGAAACCGGTTCCAATCCCGATAGCATATTGCAGTACCGGGGTGAAAACAGGGATCGACAGCACGCTATGGAAAGCAAACGCGGTCAGTTTCGCCTGGAACGCACCGTTCAGAGCGCCACCCACGGCACCGGCAATCACCACCACCGGAATCGTGCGGCGGAAGCGCATGATCAGGCCGTAGATAATCGGTTCAGTCACACCTGCCAGCAGACCGGTGACAGTAGCCGGACCAGCCAGCGCCTTCACGTTGGCATCTTTCGCCCGCAGGAAAATCGCCAGCGCCACACCCATCTGGGCAAAGGTCGCCGGAGCCCACATCGCGGCAATCGGATCACCGCCAGCACCCAGGTTGGCAATGATGATTGGTACGATGCCCCAGTGCAGACCCAGCACCACCAGAAACATCATCGAACCGCCAATCACCGCACCGGTCAGAATGCCGCTGTGCGCGCTCAGCCAGTTGATACCATCGGCGATCAGGTTACCCAGGTAGACGCCGAACGGACCGAACGCCAGCACGGTCAGCGGCACAATCGCCAGCAGACACAGCATCGGCACCATGAACATCTGGATGTTGTGCGGGCAGACCCGCTTCAGGAATTTTTCCAGAATGGCCAGAATGGCCACGGCGATAAACACCGGGAACACAGTAGAAGCATAGTTGATCGCCACCACCGGAATGCCGAAGAAGGTCGCGCTCTGCGAACCGATCAGGCCGGTAAAGTTAGGCTCCATCAGGGCCGCGCCGATGGCACCACCGACATAACCGTTCGCGCCCATCTTGATGGCGGCGGAGATACCCAGCAGCACCGGCAGGAAGTGGAATACGGAGTTCGCGGCGGCCGACAGAATCAGATAGGTACTGCTGGCCGGATCAATCCATTGCAGCATCACCAGCACCGCCAGCAGCGCCTTGATCATGCCGGAGCCAGCCATGGCGCCGATCAGCGGCGAAAAGCTGCCGGATACCACTTCAAAAATACGGGCGCCCAACGATCCTTTTGCTTTGCTTTCAGTACGGGTGGCGCTGGCCGCAGTGACAGCACCACCGCTCAGCAGGGTCATCAACTCTCTGTAAACATGGGAGACATGGCTGCCCACGATCACCTGAAACTGACCGCCGCTTTCGACCACGCTTAAGATACCGTTCAGGTTCTGCAGCTCGGTTTTGTTCGCCTTGCTGTTGTCGTGTAAGGTAAAGCGCAGACGGGTTGCACAATGCACCAGCGCCTGCACATTCTCTGCGCTGCCCACCAGCTGCAGAATTGTTTTTGCCAAACCAGAATAACTCATGTGGAAACCTCGGAATTTCTCGACCTGTGTGTTTTTTATTCGTTATGACGACGGGGCACGCCTCCGTCTGTGCTGACACAATAAAATGCAACCGGTTGCACAACTACCAGAAGTGATCAGTTTTGTGATGACACTCGCAAAGATAATTCCCCTGAAGCGATGATTACCCGGTAAAAATGTAACCGGTTTCTGCTTGGTATACAAACGGGTACTTGAAGCGCATTATTTAATCAACGGGAGAGTTCGGCATGAGGTTAATTCAAGGTAAGAGGGCTTGTATGATGGCGATTTGTACTGCCAGCGCATTGTTTCCCTATGCATCTGCGACCGCGCAGGCATCACCGGTGGTCACCATTGAGAGCGGAACGCTACAGGGCGTTGCCGACGATGGTGTGCTCGCGTTTAAAGGGATCCCGTATGCCGCACCACCGGTCGGTCAGCTGCGCTGGCAAGCGCCACAACCGGCCCCTGCCTGGAAAGGGGTTCGTCAGGCCGATCAGTATGGTCATGACTGTATGCAGGAGCCTTTCCCCAGTGATGCCGCACCTTTAGGTACGCAGCCGGCCGAAGATTGCCTGGTGCTGAACGTCTGGAAACCCGCACACAACGTCAGCGGAAAATTACCGGTGATGGTGTGGATTTATGGCGGTGGTTTCGTCAATGGTGGCTCATCTCCGTCGGTTTATGACGGCAGCCAGTTTGCCCGGCAGGATGTGATCCTGGTCAGTTTCAATTACCGCGTCGGCCGCTTTGGCTTCTTCGCCCATCCGGCGCTGACCAAAGAAAATCCGGATGGAGTACTAGGCAATTACGGCTTTATGGATCAGATCGCCGCGCTGCAATGGGTACAACGCAACATCGGCGCTTTTGGCGGTGATGCGGAGAATGTCACGCTGTTCGGTGAATCGGCCGGCGGGTTCTCGGTACACACCATGCTGACCTCGCCGCTGGCCAAAGGCCTGTTCCACAAGGCCATCATCCAGTCCGGCGGCGGCAGAACCAGCATTGGCGGTGGCCGTTACCTGCAAAGCCCGAGCGCCAGCGGGTTACCGTCGGCGGAAGATGTCGGGCTGGCTTTCGCGGCGAAAAACCAGATCAGCGGCACCGATGAAAAAGCACTGGCCGCCCTGCGCGCATTGCCGGCAGAAACCGTCACCGACGGTCTGAACATGATGACCATGAATGATCCGACCTATTCCGGCCCGTTCCTTGATGGCAAGCTGGTGACCGCCGAACCGCAGGATATCTACCGCGCCGGTGAAGGCATGAGCGTGCCGCTGCTGGTCGGCGCAACCGATATGGATATCGGCTTCCCGCCGCAGGTGAAAAACATGCAGGAAGCGCTGGCGCCATTAGGCAAGCCGCAATATCAGCAAGCCGTACAGGCCTATAATCCGGACGGAAAATATAGTGCGCAGGAGGTCGCTCAGATGCTGGCCAGTGACCAGATGATGGTCGAACCGGCCCGCTTTGCCGCCAGAATGGCCACCGCGCAGGGACAACCGGTTTATGCCTACCGCTTCGCTTATGTCGCCGATTCGATGAAATCGGAATGGCAAGGGGCGCAACATGCCACCGAAATTCCGTATGTGTTCAACACAGTACAAGCCCGTTACGCCGATGCGCTGACGGAAAGCGATAAAGCGATGTCGGCCCAGGTGCAGCAATACTGGGTGAACTTTGCCAAAACCGGCAACCCGAACGCGGCAGGCTTACCCAACTGGCCGGTTTACGATGCCAAAAGCGATCAGATCCTGCTGTTTTCTGCCAACGGCGCACCGCAGACAGCGGCCGTTACCGATCCGTGGCAAACCCGCCTGGATTTGATAGAAAACCTGTTCAAATAGATCCGGAAACGGCCTGTCATCAGGCCGTTACTTCCGCAGCACGTGATCCGGCAACAGCAGAAAAAATTACATCTGTGACTGCAGATAGTTCTGCAAACCAATCTGATCGATCAGGCGCAGCTGTTTTTCCAGCCAGTAGGCATGATCAATTTCGGTATCTTCCAGCTGTTTCTCCAGCATTTCCCGGGTCTGATAGTCCTGCTCATCCTCGCACAGCTTGATCGCCGCTTTCAGGTTTTTTACCACGCTGTATTCCAGCGCCAGATCATTCTGTAGCATCTCCGGCACGCTTTTCCCGATATGCAGCGGTTCACGCACCGTCATCTCGGGTACACCTTCCAGAAACAGAATACGCTCGATGATCCAGGCGGCATGCTGCTTCTCTTCATCCGACTCATGGTTATTGCGTTCAAACAGCTTGTTATAACCCCAGTCCTGATACATGCGGGAATGAATGAAATACTGATCGACCGCAGTCAGCTCGCCGGCCAGCAGCTTATTCAGCTCCGCAATGACAACGGGTTTTCCTTGCATAACTCCCCCTTACATCTGACTTTGCAGATAATTCTGAATACCGGTGGTGGCGATCAGGTTTTGCTGCGTTTCCAGCCAGTCGAGAAAATCCTCCTCATACTCGAGGATTTCTTCCAGCAGATCCCGGCTGACAAAATCGGCCGCCTGCTCGGCGACGGCTATCGCTTCACGCAATAGCACCAGCTGATCCTGTTGCAGCGACAGATCGCATTGCAGCATCTCTTCGGCGTATTCCCCGATACGCAGATATTCCAGATTCTGCAGATTAGGTAAGCCATCCAGAAACAGGATCCGCTCAATCAGCGCATCCGCCTGTTTCATGTCTTTGATCGATTTCTTGTAGTCATGCTCGTTTAAGGCATTAAACCCCAGATGACGGTACAGGCGGGCATGCAGAAAATACTGGTTGATGGAAGTCAGTTCCCAGGTCAGCACTTTGTTCAGCATGGCGATGACTGCTTTATCTCCTTGCATGGCGGATCCTCATGTGGTGACAAGCTATACAATTTAGCCTAATCCCTGCAGCGGATTTCGCAACTTAATTAGCATCTGCAGCACATCTTTTTTTTTGCGCAAAAAACCGGCGAATCTCTTGATTGAGCTAGTAATGAGAAGTATTATCAAATAAGAGGCTAACAGGAGATTGCGATGATCATTTGTCATTGTCATGCGGTGAATGACCGGCAAATTAAAGAGGCGGTGGCGAACGGCATTGATACCGTGCGCGGACTGAACCGGGAACTGCAGGTGGGTAATACCTGTGGCCAGTGTCTGCCACACGTCCGTCGTGTTCTTGAACAGACCCTAATGCAGATCGCCGAGCCATCCGCGAAAAAAGTCGCCTGATCTCACCGTTCCGGCGCAGCAGTCATAGCCCGACGCGGGGTTTTGTGCACCGGGGGTTTTACCTTCGGCGCAGATTACGTCATTCTAGCAGTGTATGGTGTATCAGGACCCGGAATAATCCCATGCTGCTGGAATTCATCAAAAACGTCGCGCTGTTATTATCATTGTGCCTGCTGCAGGGATTCAATCTTCGCCTGAGCCGGAACTACCAACCGCTACAGCCACTCCTGGCCGGATGCCTGTTCGGCTGTATTTGTGTCGTAGGTATGATGACACCGGTACAGCTGGAGCCCGGCGTTATCTTCGACGCGCGTTCTGCCATTCTCAGTATGGCCGGCCTGTTCGGCGGGGCGCTGGTCGCTACGGTTGCCGGCGTGATTGCCGGGATTTATCGTCTGTGGCTGGGTGGTGCCACCTATGCGCTCGGTATCCTCACCATTGTGATTTCAGTAGTATTGGGGCTGGTATTCCGGGTCGCTCATCAGCGAAGTTGGGTGAAAAAGGGCCCCCTCCAGCTTTTGCTGTTTGGCTTTCTGCTGCACACCGTGATCCTGCTGATGTTTTCGCTGTTCCCGTTCCCGCTGCTCAATTCCTTCATGCAGCAGATTGCGCTGCCGTATACGCTCTCGTTTGCCCTGGCCACCATGCTGCTGGGGCTGATGCTGCAGGGCATCATGAACCGGAACAGAACCGAGCAGGCCTTGCATGACAGTGAATCCAGTCTGCGGGCCATCGTGCAGGCAATTCCGGATTTAATGGTCATCATTGATGAGAACGGACATTACCTTGACGCACTGCCCACCACCAACCATCCGTTTTATCCGCGAGCCCAGGCCCTGATCGGCAGCAAACTGCACTCGGAACTGCCGCAGGAAACCGCCGACCTGATACTTGCGACCGTCCGTGACAGTCTCCGCCTGCAACAAACACAAACCATCGAATACGAACGTGACGACGGGATTGGCAGCAGACTGGTCGAAGGACGGGCGCAGCCGCTGGGTCACCGTATCAACGGTAAGCAGGTGGTGGTTTTTCTGGCGCGGGACATTACCGATCGCAAGGTCAAAGAAGAAGAGATCACCTGGCTGGCCTTTTACGATCCGCTGACCGGTCTGCCGAACCGGCGTTTACTGCAGGACCGGCTGCATCAGGCAATGGCCGGCAGCAAGCGCAGCGGACATTACGGTGCCCTGCTGTTTATTGACCTTGATAATTTCAAGACTCTGAATGACACCCAGGGTCACGACATGGGCGATCAGCTGCTGAAACAGGTCGCCGCACGTCTTACCGGCTGTGTGCGGGAATGCGATACCGTGGCACGGCTCGGCGGGGATGAATTTGTTGTTATGCTGGAACAGTTAAGTCATCAGGAAGAAATCGCCGCCACCCAGAGCCAGATGATCGGAGAAACCATTCTGGCGACTCTGGCTGCGTCCTATCAAATCGCCGGTTATGAACATAACAGCAGCGCCAGTATCGGCATTACCCTGTTCGGCGCGCATCAAACCAGCAGCGATGAACTGATGAAACGTGCCGATATTGCCATGTATCAGGCCAAGTCCGCCGGCCGCAATACCCTGCGTTTCTTTGACAACAAAATGCAGTTCCTCATCTCGTCCCGGGCGGAGCTGGAAAAGGATCTGCGGGAAGGGCTGCGTCAGCAGCAACTGCGGTTGTTTTATCAGCCGCAGGTGGATGTGCACGGACAAATCACCGGCGCCGAAGCTCTGCTGCGCTGGCAGCATCCGACCCGGGGCATGGTACCACCGGCAGATTTTATTCCGTTGGCAGAAGAGAGTACCCTGATTCTGGTGATCGGTGACTGGGTACTTAACGAAGCCTGCCGCCAGTTACAGCGTTGGGCCGGGCAGCCTGCCATGGCCCACCTCTCGCTGGCCGTGAATATCAGTGTCCGCCAGATCCACCAGCCGGATTTTGTCGATCGGGTATTAGCCGCCATTCACACCACCGGCATCCGGCCAGAACGGCTAAAACTGGAACTGACTGAAAGCCTGCTGCTGGAAGACAGGGACGAAATCATTCACAAAATGACCGCACTGAAAACCTGCGGGGTCGGCTTTTCCCTGGATGATTTCGGCACCGGTTACTCCTCGCTGGCCTATCTGAAACAACTGCCGCTGGAACAGCTGAAAATCGATAAGTCCTTTGTCCGCGATTTGCTGATCGACCAGAAGAATGCCGCTATTGCCAGCACGATCATTACGCTGGCCCGGAGTTTGGGGCTGAATGTAATCGCCGAGGGCGTGGAAACCGAAGCACAGCGTCAGCGTCTTGCAGAGCTCGGTTGTGACGCTTATCAGGGCTATCTGTTTGGCCGCCCGGTGACGGCAGATACGCTGTTTGCTTTGACCGTTCACGGACCGGCACTGCGCTGAAATTCGCCACAAACAGACTCTTTTGGTTCTGGAAAGAACTCCGCTTCAGGCATATCATTCCTGTGAACCACATCACAGTATGTCTGCACATTCCGACATCTCTGCCATTCCGCGATAACGAACGCATTCAGTAACCAGACTCTTGGAGGATTTATGCTGGGTCCTTGGATCAACAGCGGCGCATTATTATTAGGCGGCGCTTTAGGCACGCTGCTGGGCAAAGTCATCCCGAAACGGGTCAGAGAAGCCCTGCCACTCAGCTGTGGCCTCATGTCGATCGGGATCGGTACGATCATGCTGAACAAGGTGCAGACGATTCCGCCGGTTGCGATGGCGCTGCTCGCCGGCGCGTTCCTTGGTGAATTGCTCTATCTGGAAAAACGACTGGAAACCGGCATTAACTGGATACAGGAACGCATCACAAGCCGTACGCAAAGCGCGGGCGCCAAACCCCTGCCGCAAGGATTCATTCTGAAATTCGTCACCATTCTGGTGCTGTTCTGCATCAGTGGCATGGGGATTTTTGGTTCCATGCAGGAAGGGATCAGCGGCGATGCCACCGTGCTTATCACCAAATCGATTCTCGACCTGTTCACCGCCACTATTTTTGCCACCGAGCTGGGGCTGGCAGTGATACTGATTGCCATCCCGCAAATTGTCATTCAAAGCACGCTGTTCTTCGCTGCGGTGCTGTTGCTGCCGCTGCTCACCCCCACCATGCAGGCCGACTTCTCAGCCTGTGGCGGTATCGTGATGCTGGCCACCGGCCTGCGCATCTGCGGCATCAAAATCTTCCCGATCGTCAACATGCTGCCGGCACTCATCCTGGTAATGCCGCTCTCCGCACTGTGGGCGCATTTTGTGGGATGAATGCCTGACAGTTACTACGGCTTAAACCACGCCAGGCACGCTTCCGGCTGATCACCTAAATACCAGTGCACATAGGAGGCCAGCAGACGGCCCTGCTGATAAACCGGCTCTGGCTGGCCATGTACCGGATGCTGCGCTTCCAGTGTGGTTTCAGCGCGGATCTGGCAGCTGGAGAAATGAAAGGTATGGCCCCGCACCTCACCAAACGGGAACGACGCAGAAAGTACGCCCAGTCCGGAAAGACGGGGCTCCATCAACGCCTCGCCGGGTAATACCCCCAGCAGATCGCGCCGGTGGCCCTCTTTGTTGGTCAGGCCGTTCAGCAGATAGAGCATGCCGCCACACTCGGCTACGGTCGGCTTATCCGCCTGCACATGGCTACGGATGGCATGCAGCATGCTCTGGTTATCCGCCAGTTCATCCAGATACAGCTCCGGATAGCCACCCGGCAGATACAGCGCATCGGCTTCCGGCATAGTCTGATCGGAAATGGGGGAAAAAAAACGCAATTGTGCGCCCATCTGCTGCAATAACTGCAGATTATCGCGGTAAATGAAACTGAAGGCCGCATCCCGGGCCACGGCAATGGTGACGCCGTTTAATCCGTCATTCCACGTCTTATTGCTGATCGGGTAGCTGAATTCACTGGCGGGAGGCAGCAGTAATGCACCATGGCTCGCCAGCTGTTCCGCCGCCAGATCGAGGCGCTGGTCCAGATCGGGCAACTCCGCTGCCTGCACCAGTCCGAGATGCCGTTCCGGCAGCGTGATCGAGTCATTTGACGGCATATAACCGCAGAAATGGATGCCTTCCGGTAGACTTTGCTGCAGATAACGGGCATGGCCGGCACTGTTGACGCGGTTAGCAACCACCCCGAAGACGTTCAGCCCCGGCTGATAGCTGGCCAGCCCATACACCAGCGCGCCAAAGGTCTGCGCCATCGCGGAACCATCGACCACCAGCAACAGCGGAATAGCAAACAGGCGGGCAATATCTGCTGAGCTGGTATGGCCGTCATACAGCCCCATCACCCCTTCAATCAGGATGAGATCGGCTTCCTGCGCCGCCTCCGCCAGACGACGCCGGCAGTTATCCTCACCCATCATCCACAGATCCAGCTGATGTACCGGCGCACCGGATGCTTGTTCCAGCAACATGGGATCGAGAAAATCCGGCCCGGTTTTAAACACCCGGACTTTTTTGCCCTGTTGCGTCCAGTAACGCGCTAACGCGGCGGTAACGGTAGTTTTACCGCTGTGACTGGATGGCGCACTGACCAGCAACGCCGGACAGGATTTAGTTTGCATGCTGTGGCTCCTCCCACTGCGCCAGAAGGCTAAAAAGCTTATCCATATTCAGATGATCGGCCAGACAATCTGCCAGTCGGTTGATGCCGTCTTCACGTAGTTGCTGCATATCCGGGGCCGTCTGTGCCTGCAGGCCGGCCCACTGCAGCAGCACATTGCAGGCTGCCGGCTCATCAAACAAGCCATGCAGGTAGGTGCCGAAAATCAGATCATCGCCGGAAAGAAGTCCGTCCGCGAGCATGGCTTGTCCATCGTGCAGGTGCAGCGGTTGCCGGGCCCCGGACGGGATCGCCGTCACCCCGGCATGAATTTCATACCCGATCACAGGAACGGTTTCACCCTCCAGTGTCAGGGAGCCGGTGACCCGGCGCAGCTGTTTTTCCGGTGCCAGTGTGGTCGTGATCGGCAGTAGACCGAGCCCGGACATACTGCCAGCCTCGCCTTCCAGACCCAGCGGATCGTGCAGCATCTCACCCAGCATCTGATAACCGCCGCAGATCCCGATCAGCTTGCCGCCAAAGCGCAGGTGCCGGGCAATCGCCTTGTCCCAGCCCTGCTCGCGCAGGAAACACAGATCACCCTGTACCGATTTGGAGCCAGGCAAAATGATCAGATCCGCCGGCGGCAGTGGCTGATTCGGCGGTACCATGACGAGATCGACATCCGGATGCAGCCGCAATACATCAAAATCGGTGTGATTGCTGATGCGCGGGAAACAGGGCACCACCACGCGGAATTTACCGCGATCGCTCTGTTGCACGGCAATGGCATCTTCCTGTTCCAGATACAGGCCATGCAGGTAAGGCAGCACACCCAGCACCGGCTTGCCGGTGGTTTGCTCCAGCCAGTCGAGACCTCCCTGCAACAGCGTGATATCGCCGCGAAAGCGGTTGATCACAAAGCCGATGACGCGGTTCTGTTCGCTTTCCGACAGCAGCGCCAGCGTGCCGTAGAGATGGGCAAACACACCGCCACGATCGATATCGGCAATAATGATGACCGGACAATCCGCCTCTTCGGCAAAACCCATATTGGCAATGTCACGATCACGCAGGTTGATTTCCGCCGGACTGCCCGCGCCTTCGATAATCACCGCCTGATAGTGCGCCTGCAGATGACGATACGATGCCATCACCGCACCCATCACCCGGGGTTTGTATTCGTGATAGGCGCAGGCGTCCATATCCGCCAGTGCCTTGCCCTGTACGATCACCTGTGCACCGATATCGGTATTCGGCTTCAGCAACACCGGATTCATGTGTACCGACGGCTCCAGCCCGCACGCCTGTGCCTGTACCGCCTGTGCGCGGCCAATTTCACCGCCGTCCACCGTGACCGCACTGTTCAGTGCCATGTTCTGCGATTTGAACGGCGCCACCGCCCAGCCCTGCCGTTTCAGCAGACGGCACAGCCCCGCCACCAGCGTGCTTTTACCGGCATCGGATGTGGTGCCCTGCACCATGAGAGAGAATTGTTTTAGCAACTTGTGAAGATCCTGACAGGTCTTTTATTCAAAAGAGATGTGCCATCTTAAGCCGGTTTGGAAATGATTAACACGCGCAATCCATGTGCCTAAACTGACTACTCTTCCTCTTCCGGCCTGAGCTTTTTACGTTTGGAGCGCGGATGCGTCTGGTCATACACGGCCGCCAGATGCTGAAAATCGAGGTGGGTATAGATTTGTGTGGTCGCCAGATTGGCGTGACCCAGCAGCTCCTGCACCGCACGCAGATCGCCGGAGGATTCCAGCATATGCGTGGCGAAACTGTGGCGCAGTTTATGCGGATGCACATGGCTGTTTAGCGTCTGTTTCTGCCCCCACTGCTCAATGCGGATCTCTACCATCCGGGCGGTAATGCGCCGTTTGCGGCTGCTGAGAAACAGCGCCGGTTCACCTTCGCTCTGGTAGGCCACTCTGACGGTCAGCCATTTTTCCAGCCACTCCAGCGCCAGCCGTCCTACCGGCAGAATGCGCTCTTTGTTGCCTTTCCCGATCACCCGTACCTGACGGCTGGTCATGTCCAGATCCGCCAAATCCAAGGCCACCAGCTCGGATAGACGCATACCGGTGGAATAGAACAGCTCCATGATGGCGCGATCGCGCACCGCCAGCGGATCCGACTCATCGGTGATATTCAGCAGCTGATGTACCTGATCGACATCGAGATTTTTCGGCAACGGCCGCCCGAGCTTGGGCAAGACCACGCCACGTGCCGGATTCGCGGTCAGCAGACCACGGATCACCAGCCAGTCGGCAAAACTGCGCAGTGCCGACATTTTGGTACTGATGGTACGCGGCGAGGTCTCTTTGTATTTACGCAGGGTATGTGCCCATTGCCGCACCAGCGGCGCATCCAGCTCTTCCCAGTGCCGGATCTGCTTTTCCTGCAGCCATTCAATCAACGCCTGCAGATGACGCTGATAATTGCTGAGTGTATGCGCGCTCAGCTGCCGCTCGACGCGCAGATACTCCAGCCAGGTGTGCAGCACCGTCGCGAGAGAGTCACTCACAGGAACGGGCCAAGGTGGGCAACAGCAGGGTCACGAAGCGGCCTAACTGCTCAAGCAGCAGACTGTCCATGCCCGGCTGATAATGATGCGGGTTGGCATGGCCAAACGCCAGAAAACCCCATTCGCCGTATTCCCCGAGCCGCAGCAGCGCCATCGAGTGCACCAGCGAGCCCTGACCGAAGATCAGCTCACGATCGCAGTCGCTGACCCGGCCAAAATAGACCAGCTGATCGGCCATCGGATACAGGCACAGGCGCTGAAACAGCGGGAACTCCATCTCATACGGCTTGTCGAAACGTTTGGCCTTGACCCGCGCCTGATTCACCCACAGCGCACAGGCCGGAATGCGCAAGCGCTCACGGAAGGTACTGTGCAGACATTTCCACAGCTGGCGCAGCGAGGTGCAGGCAAACAGCGAGGAGTAGACATCGGTATACACCCGGAAGATGAACTCGTTGCGGGTAGCATTCGCCAGCAGCTCCTGGCGTTCATCCTCCAGCTGCTGCAGACGCTCGCGCTGACGCTCCAGTTTCACCTCAAACAGTGACACCGTACCGCGCTGTTCATGGGGCACTTCTATCTCATCCAGCAGCGCTTTATGCCGCAGGAAAAAGTCCGGATGTTGCTTCAGATAATCGGCGATGCGGTTCTCTTCCAGCATCGACTCCAGTGCACCCATGTTTATACTCATAGCTCGATCTGTCCGTCAAAGACATGCTCTGCCGGGCCGGTCATGTACACCGGACTGCCGGGACCATTCCAGGCGATATAGAGCGAACCGCCGGGCAGATTAACCTTCACGCGGCCTCTGAGTTTCTCCTGCTGGATGCCAACCACGACGGCAGCGCAGGCACCGGTACCACAGGCCAGTGTCTCACCGGCACCGCGCTCATATACCCGCAGATTTATTTCGTTGGCCGATACCACTTCCATGAAACCGACATTGACCCGCTCAGGGAAGCGGTCAAACGATTCCAGTTTCGGTCCCAGGGTTTCCACCGGTGCCGTTTTCACGCTCGGCACTTCGATCACGCAGTGCGGATTGCCCATCGACACCGCGCCACACATTACCGTTTGTTCGGCAACACGCAGCAGGTAAAGCTTCTCGGCTTTCAGGGCCCGGAACGGGATCTTGGATGGTTCAAACTCCGGCACGCCCATGTTGACCGTGACCTGATCGTTATCTTCCAGTTGCAGCACAATGCGGCCACTGACCGTACTGACCGCAATACGGTCTTTGTTGGTCAGCCCTTTCAGACGCACAAAACGGGCAAAACAGCGCGCCCCGTTACCGCACTGCTGCACTTCCGAACCATCGGCATTAAAAATACGATAGTGGAAGTCGAGATCAGGATCATACGGCGGTTCAACCAGCAGCAGCTGGTCAAACCCGATACCAAAATGACGATCACCGAGGCGTTTCAGCGTTTCCGCATTAAAAAACACCTTCTGCGTGACGCCATCAACCACCACAAAGTCATTTCCCAGACCGTGCATTTTGGAAAACTGGATCAACATGCAGCCTGACTCCTGTTACGGCAACAGATGTTCGAATTGCCACAGTGATGCCAGCGGTTCACGCTCACGGATCAGATGCGGCTGTTCACCGTCCACCAGCACTTCGGCCGCGCGGGAACGGGCGTTATAGTTAGAGGCCATGGAGAAACCATAGGCGCCGGCAGAACGAACCGCCAGATAATCGCCCGGCGCAATCGCCAGTTCGCGATCTTTACCCAGGAAATCGCCGGTTTCACACACCGGGCCGACCACGTCGTAACGCTGCGCATCACGCGGCAAGGCACAGTTCACCGGAATGATGTTCATCCAGGCACTGTACAGTGACGGACGGATCAGATCGTTCATCGCTGCATCGACAATCGCAAAATGACGGTCTTCACCCGCTTTCAGGTATTCCACTCTGGTCGCCAGAATACCGGCATTCGCCATGATGGCGCGGCCCGGTTCAAACATCAGCGTCAGATCGCGATCCTGCAGCTTCTGTTTCAGTGCAGTTGCATATTCGCTCGGGTGTGGTGGCGTTTCATCGTTGTAATTGACGCCCAGACCACCACCGACATCCAGATGGTGGATCTTGATACCAGCGGCGGCCAGTTCATCGATCAGCGTCAGCAGCTTGTCGGCTGCTTCCAGAAACGGCGCAATTTCGGTCAGCTGCGAGCCAATATGGCAATCAACCCCGGTCACCTGCAGATGCGGCAGGCTGGCGGCGTACTTATACACTTCCGGCGCCCGTTCAATCGGGATACCGAATTTGTTCTGTTTCAGACCGGTAGAGATATACGGATGGGTACCTGCATCGATATCCGGGTTGATGCGGATCGAAATGCGCGCCACCTTACCCATGCTGCCGGCCACCTGATTCAGGCGTTCCAGTTCCGGCTCGGATTCCACGTTGAAGCAGAGAATGTCCTGTTCCAGCGCATAGCGCATTTCCGCTTCGGTCTTGCCGACACCGGAAAACACCACTTTTTTCGCGTCGCCGCCGGCAGCGATGACACGGGCCAGCTCACCACCGGAAACGATGTCAAAGCCGGAACCCAGACGCGCCAGCAGATTCAGGATCGCCAGGTTGCCATTGGCCTTTACCGCGTAGCAGATCAGGTGCGGCACTTCACCGGCCGCGGCATCGAATGCTTTCCAGTGGCGTTCAATGGTAGCCCGGGAATAGATATATAAAGGCGTGCCGTATTGGGCAACTAACCCGCTGACTGCACATTGTTCGGCCAGCAGTTCGCCATCTTCACGATAGTTAAAATAATCCATGGCTCCATCGTTTCCTTATGATTGGGTCTGGGAGTTGTCAGTCTGATTTTGCGGCTGGGCAGTCGGCTGTTTCGCCGGTGGCTGCTGTGGCAGGTACAGCGGCCCTTTTAAGCCACAACCACTCAGCAAACCGGCCAGTAATAACGCCAAACCCACACTGTAAGTGCGCATTTTCATGATCTTGTGCGATTCGGTAATTTGGCCCACTATAATCTCACTCATCGCAGCAAATGCAAATAGGACAAGCCGTAATGAAAGACAGTGAATTTCACGCGCTGGTGGAAGGGCGCTATCAGGTGATCGAACAGGCCATCGATAATTGCGAGACCGATATCGATTGTGAACTGAACAGTGGTGTCATGACGCTGACCTTCGTCAACGGCAGCAAAATCATTATCAACAAGCAGGAACCGCTGCATCAGATCTGGGTCGCCACCCGTGAAAACGGCTATCACTTTGACTGGAAAGACGGTCACTGGATCGATAACCGCGGTGGCCGGGAACTGATGGCACTGCTGAGCGACGCCTGCAGCAAGCAGTCCGGTGAAACCGTCACCTTAGGATAAACCATATGGACAAACCGGTTGTTGATATCTATTACTGCCGCCAGTGCAACTGGCTGCTGCGGGCCGGCTGGATGGCGCAGGAACTGCTGCATACTTTCAGCGAAGAACTGGGCAGTGTCAATTTACACCCGGATACCGGCGGCCATTTTGAAATTCTGGTCAATGGCGTCACCATCTGGGAACGCAAGGCCGATGGCGGCTTCCCGGATGTCAAAGCCCTGAAACAGCGGGTGCGCGATCAGATTGCTCCGGAGCGCGACCTGGGCCACATCGATAAAAAGACAGATTAGGTCACCAACAAAAACGGCTCCTTGAAGGAGCCGTTTCGTTTTTTGCAGATCACTCTGCTGCCGGTGCATCTTGCGGTGGCTGACCATCTTTGGGTGGTTTTTTCTTCGGATCTTTTGGCTGTTTCTGCTCATCACGTGGTGCAGGCGCCGCTTTATCGCCTTCAGGTTTGTTCATGGATTCAGAGTGTGCTCTGCCTTCCGGTGATGCCTGATTAGTCCGCTCTTCACCCGGTTTGCGGGCTTTTTTATTATCCGGAGCCGGACGATCGCATTTCTGGCCTTCCGGGCATTCCTGTCTGGCTTCATCATCAGCCGGCGCCGGACTGGCATTCGCCATTGATATACCGCAAGCAGAAACAACCGCGCTCAGACCCAGGCTCAGCAGAACTTTTTTGATACCCATACTCATTTACAACCTCATAAGTCATTTGACGTAATGCGGAGGCGATAATAATCCTTCAGGTATTCTTCTCATCCTGATTTGCGATTATTTACACTCGGAACTGAGTACGGAACGGTTGCCCGGTGATTAGCCGGATGCCTGCTGCGGCATCTCCCGCATGGCGGAACGGTAGGGTACGACCTGCAGCGCATCCGGGCCGGAGACCAGCTCGTAAAACTGCGGCAAATTGAAATTGATCACCTGTTCGGTGAAATCGAAACGCTGATGGGTCATGGTGTAATAACGGTTGACGTTCTGCACCAGATCTTCCTTGCTGCCGGCATATTCGTGGTAGATCTCGACCTTGTTGTTTTCATCCAGAATATAGACGTTAAAGCCGTTGTCATTATCTTCAAAGAAATACTGGATCAAGCCTTCACTGGCATACGCATCGACGATCGACGGCACATGCAGCCCGTTATCCGGTTCGGCAGTCTGACGTTCCAGCTTGTTATCCGACACCTGACGGTAAAAATCGATCGCGCTGCTGAGCTGACGCACCGACACTCCGCGGCGTTCAAGGAACAGGGCATATCGGCTTTCGCCTACCGACAGCAGTTTCACCATGCGCTGTTTATCCAGCGCCAGACGCAGCGAAATACAGGAGTTCACCAACTCGGTGAACTGATGACGGATCTCGTCGCGGTAATACTGACTGTAGCAGAACACGTCGATCGCATCCGGCGCCGCCGCATCCTGATGCATCTTGCTCAGGATGGTACTCAGCGCTTCCACCACCGCGTCCGGACCATTAAAGTGCAGCGTACGCACTTCATTCCAGGAGTTGCGGTAAACCAGATCCACCGTCCCGACCAGGCACTCCTGACGCACACCGAAACAGAGCATATCCTCGCCATGTTCCAGCACCGGCGGCATCTCTTCCGGCCAGTCGGCGGTCGGATCGCGCTCCAGATTGAGGAAAATACCCAGATGGCGGATTTCACACGGCCGGCTCAGTGCCAGGTTGCTGGCGGGTGGCAATTCCACCGGGAAGGTATCCGCCAGATCCTGACAGAACTGATGCAGACAGGTTTTGGTTATATCGGAGCCTGACGGACGAATGTCCACCCGGGTATTCGCCACCATCAGACCATTAAAGTACGCCCAGGCCACCAGCTTGGAGAGATAACCGTTATATTCCAGCGGCGCCCGGCCGATGATGTCGTGTGGCCGCAGCGAGTATTTATACAGATACCAGCCCTGACGGTTAAGATGTCCCGGTGGGACCTGAATCAGGCTTAAATCGGTTTCACGCAGATCAGGGGCAATTTTCAGGTTAATGCGCTGTACCTTGCCCGGCAGCGCTTCAAACGCGGTATAGAGTTTGCGCGACAGAATACCGATATCTTCCGGATTGATGGATTCACTGATGTTATTGCGCCGTGCGAACTGGATCAGCTTGCTGTAACTCTGCATCAGCGAGCTCAGCAGCTCCTCATAGGCGATCTTAACCTGTTCCACTTTCCACTGATCATGACTGTCGAGATGCTGTAACGTCTCCAGATCCCAGCCCCAGTCACGCACCAGTTTTACCAGCAAATCCCGCCGCCAGCGGCCATTCTTCGGCGGAGTGTTGCAGCTTAAGGGATCGCAGATCTTCAGGTAGAAACAGCGTCGCGCCAGATCCAGCCGTTTGGTATCCCCCAGTCGGGTCAGATAATCCGTCACCTTATCCAGCATCAGATAATAGGCATCGAGCGACAAACCAAAGTCATCATGCTGCTGGAACCAGCGTTTCGCCTGGACCGCCAGCAACTCGGTATGCGGAAATTCGGCGGAATAGGCTTCCATTACCAGAATTTTCAGCACCGCCTTGTAAGGCGAATCCAGTCCTTTGTAGAGCAGCCACAAGGCCGAACCGAAATACTCTTCCGCCGGAATGCGGCTGACACCGCCCAGATCCAGCCAGTCGTCTTCGGAAATCATGCCGGTGCTGAACATCGCTGCGGCCAGCGAATCATATTCCTCTTCACGCTCTACCGGCAGCAGCTGCCATAACAGCCGTTTACCGGCCACCCGGGTAGCACTGCGGTAAAATTCTTCCAGCAGCAGCAGATGCTGGGCACTGCCGCAGTTATCCAGCCCGACCTGTGCCCGGTTGCCGATACGGAATTTGTTTTCCGGGATCAGGAAAAAGTTCATTTCCACACTGTGCTGTTCAGCCAGACGGGAGATGAGCTGACATTTCTGCTCCAGCAGCGCCAGCCGTTCCGCCGACAATGCCGGATCGTGACACACCCAGATATCGAGATCGGAACCTGCGCTCTGGCCGATAGAGGAAGTGCTGCCCATGGTATAAACCGCCGAGATGCAGCGTTCGTTCACCACCGGCTCTGCGGTGTGACCGCATTGGGTTACCAGAAATTTGCGCTGGGCAGGATCCGGCTGAAAATTGGCAATACCCGATGGCACCTCACCGGACACGTAACCCGGAAGGTGTGAATGATGATAATGCAGCAGAACCGGCAGGATGGAGAGCATACGCCGTCCCGCCTCGTTCATTGCCTCCAGCGCCCGTTCCATCTTTATCTGATTGATGGCATCACAGCGGGCAACCAGCAACTCAAACTGTTTAAACAACCGTTTGGCCTTAATTGATCAAATTCGGATACTTCGCCGGCAATGGCTGATGTAATTCCCCCCATGTTAGCACAGCTGACAGCGCGGTAAACCTCCCCGCAATGGTGCGATGTCACGCACAAGGTTCAATCGCCATCTGCTACCATGTTAGTATCCGGTAAAAACCTCTGGTACAGGCACTCATGACCGAATTGCGTATCGCCACCCGAAAAAGCCCGCTGGCCCTGTGGCAGGCCAACTTCGTCAAACAACAACTGGAACAGCATCACCCCGGCTTGCAGGTCACACTGATCCCGATGAGTACTCAGGGCGATAAAATTCTGGATACTCCGCTGGCCAAAATCGGCGGCAAAGGCCTGTTTGTTAAAGAGCTGGAACAGGCAATACTGGAAAACCGCGCGGATATCGCCGTCCATTCGATGAAGGATGTACCGGTGGAGTTTCCTGACGGACTCGGCCTGGCGGTGATCTGTGAACGGGATAATCCCTATGACGCCTTTGTCAGCAACCGTTTTGCCGGCATCCACGAGTTACCGGACGGTGCCGTGGTCGGCACGTCCAGTCTGCGCCGGCAATGTCAGCTGCGGGCACAGCGCCCGGATCTGGTGATCCGCGATCTGCGTGGCAATGTGAATACCCGCCTAGCGAAGCTGGATGCCGGTGACTACGACGCCATCATTCTGGCTGCCGCCGGTTTACGCCGGCTGGAAAAGGCCGATCGTATCCGTTCACTGTTACCACCGGAATACAGTCTGCCCGCCAATGGCCAAGGTGCGGTTGGCATCGAATGCCGGCTGAATGATACTGCGACCCTGACGCTGCTGGCCTCGCTGGAACATGCCGAAACCCGTTACTGTGTGCTGGCGGAACGCGCCATGAACCGGACCTTGCAGGGTGGCTGTCAGGTCCCCATCGGCGCGTTTGCGGAAATGGAAGATAACGATCACCTCTGGCTGCGCGGACTGGTCGGTTCGGTGGATGGCAAACAGATCATCCGCGGCGATATCTCCGGGCCGAAAGAACAGGCAGAGGAACTGGGGCAATTACTGGCAGAACAGTTGCTGGTCCAGGGTGCCGACGAGATTCTGCGTGCGGTTTATGGCGCATGACCCCGCTGATCCTGCGCCCGCAACCGGCCGCGGATGAACTGGCGGCACGTCTGCGCCGGGACGGCCATGCGCCGGTACTCTGCCCGCTGCTGACCTATCAGCCGGGCAGTGAATTAGCCTTGTTACCCCCCCTGCTGAACGAAGCCGATATCGTTATAGCGGTCAGCGCCGCCGCCGTACAGCATGCCAGCCTTTATCTGCAGCAACAGCACCGGTCATGGCCGGCGACCCCGACCTATCTGGCGGTGGGCCCCGCCACGGCGGCCGGCTGGCAACAGCAGCATCTTCCGGTGATCTCGCCGGCCGATGCCCGCAGCGAGGGGTTACTGGCATTACCCGAACTGCAGGCGGTAAACGGCAAACGGATTGTCCTCCTGCGCGGTAACGGCGGACGGGAGCTGCTGGCCGACACATTGCGCCAGCGTGGCGCAGAGGTTATCTGCGTTGAATGTTACCGGCGTCACTATCTGCAAACGGACGGCAACCGTTTATTACAGGAATGGCAGGCAGCAGCGGTGGACAGTGTTATCATCACTAGTAGTGAATTATTTCAGCAACTACTGACCCTGTTACCCGCGACCGCCCACAGCTGGTTATCTGCCCTGCATTGGTTTGTCGTCAGTGAGCGGACCGCAGAAGAGCTGCGGCAGGCAGGTTTAAACCGAATAACCATCATGCCGGGTGCACAGCACGACGCTGTTGCCGCGGCATTATCAGAATAATTCAGAGGATGAAACAAATGAGTGAAACTCAGGAACCCGTTCTGCCCTCCGCCGGACAGGCCCCCAAACCCCATACCACCAGAAACCGCGGCACCGCGAAAACCGCGATCGGCCTGTTGTTGATCCTGATGGCCGGTATCGGTGGTTTCAGCGCCTACCTCTATCAGCAGCAGCAACAATCCATGCAGGAAATCAGTACCCTGCGCAGTGAACTGACACAATTCCGCACCGAACAGACGCCGCTCCTGCAAAACCAGCAGGATGTGCAGACGGTCAAAGCCACACTGACCAGTCTGGGCGAACAGCAACAACAACTGGATGGCCGTCAGCGCGAACTGGAACAGAAATGGCAAAGCCGGGAACTGCAGCGGCCGAACGACTGGCTGCTGGCGGAAGCCAGTTACCTGATCCGGATGGCCGGACGCAAACTCTGGCTGGAACAGGATCTCGCGACCGCCGCCACCCTGCTGACAGATGCTGATACCCGAATCCAGGCGATGGCCGACCCGTCACTGATCCCGCTGCGTAAAGCACTGGCGGAAGACATGGCGGCCGTCAAATCAGCCCCGGACGTTGATCAGGAAGGACTGGCGCTGCGGGTGGGAACCCTGCTGGACAATATCGATCAGCTGAAAATAAAAGGACTGGAACCCAAACTGGAACAGGACCCGGCCAGTGACGAAATCAGTGAGCAGATCAGTGACTGGCAAACCAATCTGCAGAAGAGCGCAAAACAGTTCGCGGAGAATTTTATTACTATCCGCCGGCATGACGGTCAGATCGAAGCCCTGCTCTCCCCCGACCAGTCAGCCTATCTGCAGGAAAATCTGCGCCTCCAGCTGCAACTGGCACAACTGAATTTACTGCGTCAGGACCAGGCCAATTTCCGCAATCACCTGCAGAAAGCCCGGTCGTGGCTGACGGATTATTACGAAGCGGACGACAGCGCGACCCAGTTCATGCAAAAAGAACTGGCCGTTCTGCAGGAAACCGATATCACCGCGCACTATCCGAAAACCTTTGCTGTGCAGCCGTTGCTGGAAAAAGTGCTCGCTGAACGCGCGCAAACTATTCCCGCAGTCCGCTAAGGAGAAGACAGGATGATCCGTCTGATTATTTTACTGGTGATTCTGGCTGCAGCGCTGTTACTCGGGCCACAGCTGGCAAATCATCAGGGTTATGTGATGATTGCGGTTGCCGGCTACACCATTGAAATGAGTGTTATCACCGCCGCCATTATCGCCTTTGTTTTTTACTTGCTGCTGTTGCTGACCGAAGGCCTGCTGACCCGGCTGTTCAGTGTTCGCCGGGGCCTGCGTGGCTGGTGGGGTAATCGCCGCTACCTGAAAGCACAGCGTCAGACCCGGAAAGGCATGACCGCACTGGCAGAAGGCGAATATCAGCGGGCTGAATACCTGATGCTGCGCAGTGCCGGTCAGAGTGACCAGCCGTTACTGAATTACCTTTCCGCCGCAGAAGCGGCACATGCGCAGGGCGCCTATCAGAAACGCGATGAATACCTGCTGAAAGCCGGCGAGCTCGACCCGCAGGCGCAGCTGGCGATACAGCTCACGCATGTGCGTCTGTTGCAGGATCAGGGGGAATGGCAGCAAAGCCGTGAACTGCTGGAACAACTGCGTCAGCGCTGGCCGCAACATCCGCAAATCCTGCAGCGCCTGCACCATATCTATCAGCAACAACAGGCCTGGCAGGAAGAGCTGGAGCTGCTGCCTCTGCTGCGTAAACAGCAACTGCTGAATGACAGTGAAGTGCTGGCAGCACAGGTTCGCTGCTATCAAGTCCCTTTTGGCAACATTCTGCAAAAACAGAATGAAGATGAGTTACTGGCCTTCTGGCAACGCCAGCCCCGCACCATACGTCATACCCGGCAGTTACAGCTGTTGCTGATTGATAACCTGATCCAGCACCAGCATTATCAGGCTGCGTTTGAACAACTGGCACCATTACTGCGCAAGCAGGCCGATGAGGCACTCTGGCAACGCTGTATCACGCTGCAACTCCGTGATCCGGAACCGTTATTACAGCTGCTGTTACGCCAGCTGAAACAGCACCCACAGGCACCGGCATTGCTTTCCGCGCTGGGTCACCAGTATTTCCATCAGCAACAATATGTGCAGGCCCAGGAATATCTGGAGCGCAGCGTTGCGCTGCAGCCTACCGCTGCCGGACAGCGGACCCTGGCCGTCATCATGGAACAGCAGCGCTTATTCGAAAAAGCCGCTGAATATTACCGTCTGAGCTTAAACTGAACCTGCCTCTTCCCCTGCTGACTTCAGCAGGGGATGTTTCGAATCCCATCTTTTTTGCCGTTTTATGCCTTGACTGCCTTATTTTTGTGCGCGATAGCACCAAAATGGTTAAAAAATTCAGCTTTATCCTTTTTTCATGAGCTATAACCATATAGAACTTATTGTTTTATAAGCCAAATAACCAAATAACCTCATCCTGGCACAGTTCATGAATCATGTTTGCGCCCCAATACGGGGAATAGCACAAATTTGAATCAATCAAGACTCAAAAAAGAACTTAGTCGTCACAAAGGCACTGAAATGGGGCGACAGTTTAATTACCAAAGGAGATGTTGTTGGAAACTACAACCAATGCAATCGCAACCCTGACCAATGGTGCAGATACCCTGTTTTTATTGCTTGGTGCAATCATGGTTCTGGCCATGCATGCCGGTTTTGCCTTTCTCGAACTCGGGACGGTGCGTCATAAAAACCAGGTCAATGCGCTGGTTAAAATCATTACTGATTTCGGCATCTCAACCCTGGCGTATTTTTTCATCGGTTATTATCTGGCCTATGACAAAACCTTTCTCAGCAGCGCCAGCACCCTGATGAGTCAGAACGGCCTGGAGCTGACCCGTTTCTTCTTTCTGCTGACCTTTGCTGCGGCGATCCCGGCCATTGTCAGTGGCGGCATTGCGGAACGCGCCCGCTTCTACCCGATGCTGTGCTGTTCATTCCTGGTTGTCGGTCTGGTTTATCCGCTGTTTGAAGGGATTGCCTGGAATGGCCGCTTCAGTGTGCAGGAATGGCTGACCACACAGTTTGGCGCGCCCTTCCATGACTTTGCCGGTTCGGTGGTCGTACACGCCGTCGGTGGCTGGATCGGTCTGGTGGCTCTGACTCTGCTGGGCATGCGCCGGGGCCGTATCCGCGGCAAACAGATCTTCAGCTTCGCGCCATCCAACATTCCGATGCTGGCGCTGGGCGCCTGGATCCTGATTGTCGGCTGGTTCGGCTTTAACGTGATGTCCGCACAGAAGCTGAGCGGTATCAGCGGGCTGGTTGCCGTAAATTCGCTGATGGCGATGGTAGGCGGTACGCTGGTTGCCTTGTTCCTCGGGAAAAACGACCCCGGCTTTATTCATAACGGTCCACTGGCGGGTCTGGTTGCCGTCTGTGCCGGCTCGGATGTGATGCACCCTGTTGGTGCTCTGGTCGTTGGTGGCATTGCCGGTGCCATTTTCATCGTGGTCTTCACGTTGCTGCAACGCCGTCCGCAAGTCGACGATGTGCTGGGGGTATGGCCTCTGCATGGTCTGTGCGGCGCCTGGGGCGGCATTGCGGCTGGTATCTTTGGCAGCACCGCCCTGGGCGGTCTCGGCGGCGTATCGTTCATGTCCCAGCTGCTGGGTACCCTGTTGGGGATTACGATTGCGGTCGCCGGCAGCCTGCTTATCTATGGCATCATGAAAAAAGTGGTGGGCCTGCGTCTGTCGCAGGAGGATGAGCATGAAGGTGCGGATCTCGCTATCCATAAAATCAGTGCCATTACCGATGATATGAAGTCTTAATCTTCCCCTGTCTCAACAGCCGCAGGATGGATGACGGCGGCTGTTCACTTCTCAATAGCGATAAGCTGATCGGGAATAAAAAAACGGCCTGTTGATACAGGCCGTTTTTATCATCAAGGCATACGCCAAATCAGAAGTGTTTGCGGGTGATCTCGATGACACGCAATTGTGCCATTGCTTTCGCCAGCTCGGTGATCGCGGCAGCATAGTCGACATCGCCCGGGTTGCCGTGGATTTTCTCCTCGGCCGCCCGTTTCGCGGTCTGCGCTTTCGCTTCATCCAGATCGGCAGCACGGATCACGGTATCCGCCAGCACGGTCACGGTTTCTGGTTGCACTTCCAGCATACCACCGGAGATATACATTACCTCTTCGGCGCCATGCAGTTTAACCAGACGTACCAGACCAGGCTTGATGGAGGTCAGTAACGGTGCGTGACCGTGACGGATCCCCAGTTCCCCTTCCGCGCCGGAAACCTGAACGGATTCCACACGACCGGAAAACAACATGCCTTCAGCACTGACCACATCCAGGTGGAAGGTAATCTCAGCCATAGAGCCTCCTGCCTGAATTACAGTTTCTTAGCTTTCTCGACCACTTCGTCGATGGAGCCAACCATGTAGAACGCCTGTTCCGGCAGATCGTCGTACTCACCATCCAGAATGCCTTTAAAGCCACGGATAGTCTCTTTCAGAGACACATATTTACCCGGAGTACCGGTAAATACTTCCGCCACGTTAAATGGCTGAGACAGGAAACGCTCGATCTTACGCGCACGCGCAACGACCAGTTTGTCGTCTTCTGACAGCTCGTCCATACCCAGGATCGCGATGATGTCTTTCAGCTCTTTATAGCGCTGCAGAACGGTCTGCACGCCACGGGCCACATCATAGTGTTCCTGACCAACCACCAGCGGATCCAGCTGACGTGAAGTCGAATCCAGCGGGTCTACCGCAGGGTAAATACCCAGCGCGGCGATCTGACGGCTCAGCGTTACAGTCGAGTCCAGATGCGCGAAGGTGGTTGCTGGTGACGGGTCGGTCAAGTCGTCCGCCGGTACGTATACCGCCTGAATCGAGGTGATAGAACCAGTCTTGGTAGAGGTAATACGTTCCTGCAGCACACCCATCTCTTCTGCCAGTGTCGGCTGATAACCTACCGCAGATGGCATACGACCCAGCAGCGCAGATACTTCGGTACCGGCCAGGGTGTAACGATAGATGTTGTCGATAAACAGCAGAACGTCACGGCCTTCATCACGGAATTTCTCCGCCATGGTCAAACCGGTCAGTGCCACACGCAGACGGTTTCCTGGTGGCTCGTTCATCTGGCCGTAAACCATCGCTACTTTATCCAGAACGTTAGACTCCTTCATTTCATAGTAGAAGTCGTTACCCTCACGGGTACGTTCACCCACACCGGCGAATACTGACAGACCGGAGTGTGCCTTCGCGATGTTGTTGATCAGTTCCATCATGTTTACGGTTTTACCTACACCCGCACCACCGAACAGACCCACTTTACCGCCCTTGGCAAACGGACAAATCAGGTCGATAACCTTGATGCCGGTTTCCAGCAGTTCAGTGGTGTTGGACTGATCTTCGTAGCTAGGGGCAGCACGATGGATAACCCACTCGTCTTCCGCACCGATAGGGCCCTGTTCATCCACAGGCTCACCCAGTACGTTCATGATACGACCCAGTGTTTTAGTACCAACAGGCACTTTGATACCAGCGCCAGTGTTAACTACTTCAGCACCACGACGCAGACCGTCTGATGTACCCATTGCGATACAACGAACCACTCCGCCGCCGATTTGTTGCTGTACTTCCATTACCAGACCCTTGGTCTGGCCTTCGCTCACTATCTTCAGTGCGTCATAAACCTGTGGAACCGCATCTTGCGGAAACTGTACGTCTACAACCGCACCGATGACTTGAACGATGATACCGTTACTCATGTCAAATCCTCTAAAGCCTGGAAACCTTTGCCTTATACTGCCGCTGCACCACTGACAATCTCGGTGAGTTCCTGAGTAATCGCCGCCTGACGGGCTTTGTTATACACCAGTTGTAAATCACCAATCAGATTGCCGGCGTTGTCGGTAGCAGCTTTCATCGCCACCATACGGGCTGCCTGCTCACTGGCTAAATTCTCTACCACACCCTGATAAACCTGTGATTCGACATAACGGATCAGCAGTTCATTCAGCAGATGTTTGGGATCAGGTTCATACAGATAATCCCAGTGGCGTTTCGCCAGCGCCTGGTCATCAGCCTTCGGCAAAGGCAGCAACTGATCGACGCTTGGTTTCTGTACCATGGTGTTTACAAACTTGTTGTAAACCAGATACAGACGATCGATCTCGCCGTTGTCGTAAGCTTGCAGCATTACTTTTACAGAACCGATCAGGTCGCCGACGCTTGGTGCGTCGCCCATGCCGGAAGTCTGCGCCAGTATTTTGCTACCAAGGCGTTCGAAGAAGCCGGCCGCTTTTGTGCCGATCAGCGCAGTAGAAACTTCTACGCCCTGCTCCTTCCATTCTTTCATTGATACCAGTGCCGACTTGAACAGGTTAATGTTCAAACCACCACACAGACCGCGATCGGTCGATACGATGATGTAACCTACCCGCTTAACCTCACGCTCAATCAGGTAAGGATGCTTGTATTCGAGGTTACCCAACGCGAGATGACCAATCACTTTGCGCATAGCCACGGCATAGGGACGACTGAAAGCCATGCGATCCTGCGCTTTGCGCATTTTGCTGGCTGCCACCATCTCCATCGCACCGGTGATCTTTTGCGTGTTCTTCACACTGGCGATTTTATTGCGTATCTCTTTTGCGCCGGCCATTGCTGACTCTCCACATCAGAGGCTGCCCGAAAGCAGCCGCGTTATTACCAGGTATGAGTCGCTTTGAAGCCGTCGATCAGCGCAGACAGACGAGCAACGATATCATCGTTGTAATCGGCTTTTGCGTTGATTTCGGCCATCAGATCCGCATGCTCATTGTTGGCATAAGAGAGCAGCGCCGCTTCGAAGTCGCCGATCTTGTTCAGTTCAACGTCTTCCAGATAGCCACGCTCGGCCGCAAACAGAACCAGTGCCTGCTGAGCGACGCTCATCGGGGCATATTGTTTCTGTTTCATCAGCTCGGTTACTTTCTGGCCGTGGCTCAACTGTTTACGGGTTGCATCGTCCAGATCAGAAGAGAACTGCGCGAATGCTGCCAGTTCACGGTACTGTGCCAGTGCGGTACGGATACCACCGGACAGTTTCTTGATGATCTTGGTCTGTGCTGCACCACCTACACGCGATACCGAGATACCCGGGTCAACCGCAGGACGAATACCGGCGTTGAACAGCTGAGTCGTCAGGAAGATCTGACCGTCAGTGATCGAAATAACGTTAGTCGGAACGAACGCCGATACGTCACCGGCCTGAGTTTCAATGATAGGCAATGCAGTCAGAGAACCGGTCTGGCCTTTTACCGCGCCTTTGGTGAACGCTTCAACGTAGTCGGCGTTTACGCGGGAAGCACGCTCCAGCAGACGGGAGTGCAGATAGAATACGTCCCCTGGGAATGCTTCACGTCCTGGCGGACGGCGCAGCAACAGGGAGATCTGACGGTAAGCCACCGCGTGTTTGGACAAGTCATCATAGATGATCAGCGAGTCTTCACCACGGTCACGGAAGTATTCGCCCATGGCGCAACCGGCGTAAGGCGCCAGGTATTGCAGCGAAGCCGATTCAGAAGCAGAAGCAACGACAACGATGGTGTTCGCCAGCGCGCCGTGCTCTTCCAGTTTGCGTACTACGTTCGCAATGGTAGACGCTTTCTGACCGATAGCCACGTACACACATTTGATACCGGAATCTTTCTGGTTGATGATCGCGTCAATCGCCAGAGCTGTTTTACCAGTCTGACGGTCACCGATAATCAGCTCACGCTGACCACGGCCGATCGGGATCATCGCGTCTACCGCTTTATAACCAGTCTGTACTGGCTGAGAAACGGATTGACGTTCGATAACGCCGGGTGCAATCACCTCAACCGGTGAGAAACCATCGTTATCAATCGGACCTTTACCGTCGATAGGCTGACCCAGTGTATTCACTACACGGCCCAGCAGACCACGACCTACCGGTACTTCCAGAATACGGCCAGTGCCCGTTACTTTCTGACCTTCAGCCAGATCAGCATACGGACCCATGACGATGGCACCTACGGAGTCACGCTCCAGGTTCAGCGCCAGACCGTAGCGGTTACCAGGCAGTTCAATCATTTCACCTTGCATCACGTCAGCAAGGCCATGAACACGAACGATACCGTCGCTCACCGATACGATAGTCCCTTCATTGCGGGCTTCGGTGACGACGTTGAATTGCGCGATACGCTTTTTAATCAGCTCGGCAATTTCAGTGGAATTGAGTTGCATGCTTTAATCCCCAATCAAGATTGCAATGCTTCCGCCAAGCGGTTGAGTTTACTGCGAACACTGGCATCGATGATGTCATCACCAATCTTAATTACCAGACCAGCCATCAAAGATGGATCCAGCTGGCAAGTTAAGCGAACTTTGCGCTGATAACGGGTTTCCAAAGATTTCTGAATCTTCACCTTTTCAGCGTCAGATAAAGCAGCAGCCGATGTGATCAGCGCTTCCACTTCTTTATCCAGCTCGGCTTTCAGTGCGGTGAATTCCACCAGCACATCCGGCAGTACACTCAAACGTCCGTTTTCAGCCATCACCTTGATCAGGTTATGGCCATGCTCGTTGAGCTGTTCACCACAGATCTGGATAAACAGCTGCGCCAATTGGTTCGGCGCAATCGAGCTGTGGATCACCTGTTGCAGGGTGCTATCTTTCGACACTTCAGCCGCAAAGACCAACATCTCCAACCAGCTATCCACCGCTTTCTGTTCAACGGCAAAATCGAACGCCGCTTTGGCGTAGGGGCGCGCAATGGTTGTCACTTCAGACATAGCCCCGGCTCCCCTTAGAGTTCAGCAACCAGCTTGTCAACAATGGCGCTGTTCGCGGCACTGTCCAGCTGACGCTCCAGAATTTTTTCCGCACCAGCCACTGCCAGAGCAGCGATATGTTTACGGAGTTCTTCTTTCGCACGGTTGCGTTCAGCCTCAATTTCCGCTCTGGCCTGGTTCAGGATTTTTTCCCGTTCCGCCATTGCTTCCTGATTGGCTTCATCAATAACCTGAGCACGACGTTTGTTGGCCTGCTCAATAATCTCAGCAGCTTGCTGTTTTGCTTCCTTGATCTGTTCCATGGCTTTGTTCTGTGCCAGGTCCAGGTCTTTTTTCGCACGGTCAGCAGAAGCGATACCGTCAGCAATTTCTTTCTGACGTTTTTCGATGGCAGCCATCAGTGGCGGCCATACAAACTTCATGCAGAACCAGACAAAAAGAATGAAAGCAATCGTCTGGCCGAGGATGGTTGCATTGATATTCACTGCCCATCTCCCTTAAAAAAATAAATTGCCCGGAATGACTCTTATTTCGCAACCGCGAACATAACGTACATACCCAGACCCACTGCGATCATTGGGATAGCGTCGACCAGACCCATCACGATGAAGAACTGGGTACGCAGCAGTGGCAGCAGGTCAGGCTGACGTGCAGCACCTTCCAGGAACTTACCACCCAGTACACCGATACCGATAGCCGCGCCAATAGCAGCCAGACCCATCATCAGACCCGCAGCGATGAATAACATCTCCATGATTTTTCTCCGTCAAAAATATGAACTAAACGTTGATCAAAAAATTAATGTTCTTCACTGGCCATTGACAGATACACGATCGTCAACACCATGAAAATAAACGCCTGCAGCGTGATAACCAGAATGTGGAAGATAGCCCACGGCACATTCAGGAACCACTGTGACCACCACGGCAGCATCGCAGCGATCAGAATGAAAATCATCTCGCCGGCGTACATGTTGCCGAATAGTCGCAAACCTAACGAGATAGGTTTGGAAATGAGGGTAACGGTTTCCAGCAGCAGGTTAATTGGCACGAATGCCCAGTGATTGAATGGCGTCAGTGTGAGCTCTTTTACAAAACCACCCACACCCTTGATCTTGATGCTGTAGAACAGAATCAGGAAAAATACGCCAAACGACATAGACAGGGTGATATTAACGTCTGCAGATGGAACCACGCGCAGGTAGGGAATATTGCTGAGCTGTGCCAGATGAGGCAGATAGTCGATAGGCAGTAAGTCCATCGCGTTCATCAGGAAAATCCAGACAAAAACTGTCAGTGCCAGCGGCGCGATCAGTTGGTTTTTGCCATGGAAAATACCCTTCACGGTGTCATCCACAAATCCGAACACCATCTCAACAAAACATTGCAGCTTACCCGGCACGCCACTGGTTGCTTTAACAGCGACTCGGCGGAATAACCAGATAAACAGCGTTCCCAAGACCACGGAAAAAACCATGGAGTCGATATTTACCGTCCAGAAGCCACTGCCAACCTGCAGATGATGCAAATGGTGGGCAATATATTCCTGGGAAGTAAGCGTTTCTCCTGTGGAAGCCATGCTAGTTCCTAGTAACGATTGTTGAGGGTTAACGATATTATCCACTGACTGACCAGCATCAGACTGAACGTGATCAGCACGACGGCATGATTCACATCCAGCCACTTGAACACCACGACAAAACAAACCAGCGTAGCAATCAGTTTTGAACCGGCAGCCAGATAGACATCCCACAGCACCAGTCCGACATCCAGTTCACGATCGGGTCGTGAAGTACTGAGAATGCTGAACAGTAACTGAGGTACCCAGTAAGTTCCGCCTCCGCTCAAGACGGAACCCGCAGTAACGCCATCTTTTACCAGCCAGGTAATTAATGTCGCTACTACTATCAGGGCAAGCTGAACCAGAAGCACAGACCACGCCATAGTTTTCACACTCATCGCAGGTCTTGGCAGCATTCAGCTTTCTCCGATTTCAGGCGCTCTTTTACAGCGCAGTTATTTAACACAAAACCAACAAAAAAGCATCTTTTTGTTAAAAAGAACACCAACACGCATTTAACATATATATTAAATGTAACTAATTGGTGCATAAGGATTTTTTTTGCTGATTTAAGCAAAACATTATCCGAATAGAACAGAAAAAACCAGCCGTTTTTGTGAACTAGTTCAAATTGAAAAAGCGGCGGATTTTCTCAAATTCAGCAGCATTCTGATAACTCAGAACAATCTTGCCGTTATTATTACCAGAGCGTACAAATTGTACGGGAACCCCCAATTGATCGGAGAGGGATTCAGACCAGACTGTCGATTGCTGATCAGCTTCCGGCTCCGGTTTCGGTGCAGGCGGATTCAGCAGTTTCTGTACCAGCCGTTCGGTATCCCGGACCGTCAGATTCTTTTGCGCCACCGCGCGGGCCGTTTCGCTCTGTAATTCGCCATCCAGACTCAGCAAGGCACGGGCATGCCCCATGTCCAGATCGCCGTGTTCCACCAGCTGTTTGACATCAGCGTTCAACTGGTTCAAACGCAGCAGATTGCTGACCGATGAACGCGATTTGCCGACCGCATCGGCCACCTGCTGATGGGACAGTTCGAATTCGGTCATCAAACGTTGCAACGCGACCGCTTCTTCAATGGCATTCAGATCTTCACGCTGAATATTTTCAATCAGCGCAATCGCCACCGCGGCATTGTCTTCCACATTTTTCACCAGACACGGCACCGTTTCCAGCCGTACCAGCTGACTGGCACGCCAGCGACGTTCCCCGGCAATGATCTCGTACTGCTGCTCTGCCACCTGGCGCACCACGATCGGCTGAATCACGCCCTGGGCCCGGATAGAGCTGGCCAGTTCCTCCAGCGCCTCCTGCGACATATCACGCCGTGGCTGATATTTGCCCGGACGCAGCCAGCTGATCGGCAGGGTCTGCAATTCGCCTTTCTGGTTATCAACCGTGTTTTGCGCCGCATCCGCCTGCATATCACTGAAAATTTGTTTCTGCCGGGCGATCTGGCTGGTCCCCAGCAATGCTTCCAGGCCTTTGCCTAAACCTCGTTTTTTCGCTGTCATCACAAATTATCTCACGCCTGGGCTTCGGTTTTTTGCTGTTGTTCTTGCTCTTCACGGCGCAGCAGTTCACCGGCCAGACCCAGATAGGCCTTGGATCCCAGTGAACTCTTGTCGTAATACATCACCGGTGTGCCATGACTTGGCGCCTCGGCCAGCCGCACATTACGCGGAATGATGGTGCGGTAGACCTTGTCACCGAAATACTGCTTCAACTGTTCCGAGACCTCATTGGACAGGCGGTTACGGTGATCGAACATCGTCCGCAGCACCCCTTCAATCTTCAGATTCGGATTCACGACTGCCGCCAGTTTGCTGATGGTGTCCACCAGGGCGGTAAGTCCTTCCAACGCAAAGTATTCGCACTGCATCGGCACCAGCACCGAATCGGCTGCCGACATGGCATTGACCGTCAGCAGGTTCAGCGCCGGCGGGCAGTCAATGAAAATAAAATCATAATCATCCCGGATCGGAGCCAGCGCATTGCGCAGGCGGATCTCGCGGGCAAACACTTCCATCAGCCGGATCTCGGCCGCGGTGGCATCGCCGTTCGCCGCGATCAGATCATAGCCTCCGGTGGTTTCGGTGATGATCACATCCCGTACCGGCAGCTCTTCGATCAGTAGTTCGTAGACAGTCCGGTCCGTTTCGTATTTATTGACACCGCTGGCCATGGTGGCATTTCCCTGCGGATCGAGATCGATCAGCAGCACCTTGCGGCGGGTCGCTGCCATTGACGCAGCCAAATTCACGCTGGTGGTCGTTTTTCCGACACCACCTTTCTGGTTTGCTATGGCAATGACTTTTCCCACAGTAGCGGATCCTAAAGTTGTTTTTTCACAATAATCAGATGGCGTTCGGCATCCAGTTGCGGCACGGTCAGACGATGCGCCGAAACCAGTTCAAATCCGGCGGGCAGGGTTGTCAGTTCATCCTGCGGATAAAGCCCTTTCAGCGCCAGAAACACCCCGTGTGGCGCCGGTAGATGCCGGCACCAGCTCAGCATATCGTTCAGCGACGCAAACGCCCGGCTCAGCACACCGTCAAAGCCGGTCTCATCGTGGAAGTCTTCCACGCGCGACTGGACGGCAACGACGTTTTTCAGTCCCAGTTCGAGGATAACCTGGCGAATGAAACGGATCCGTTTGCCTAGGCTGTCCAGCAGCACGAACTGTTTGTCCGGCTGGACAATCGCCAGCGGCAGACCCGGCAAGCCGGGGCCGGTGCCGACATCAATAAACCGGTTGCCGTTCAGATAGGGTGCCACCACGATGCTGTCGAGAATATGCCGCACCAGCATCGCTTCGGGCTCACGCACTGATGTCAGATTGTATGCCTTGTTCCACTTGTGCAGCAACCCGACCAGTGCCAGCAGTTGCTGTTTCTGCTGATCGGACAGCGATATATGGGCTTGTTGCAGCAGCGATTCCAGCTGCGGAAGTAATGTTTGCATATTTTCAGGCCGTTTTACGCAGCAGGCCGCGTTTTTTCAGATGAACCAACAAAATGGAAATCGCCGCCGGAGTCACACCGGAAATGCGCGATGCCTGACCAATGGTCTGTGGCTTGGTGTCGTTCAGCTTGATGCACACCTCTTTCGACAGTCCCGGTACCTCGCTGTAATCCAGATCCAGCGGCAACAGGGTTTCTTCATGGCGTTGCTGTTTATCGATTTCATCCTGCTGACGTTCGATATAACCGGCGTATTTCACCTGGATTTCAATCTGTTCCGCCGCCTGCTGATGCTCGATCCCCGGACCAATGCCCTCGATCGCCATCAGATCCGCGTAATTCACTTCCGGACGACGCAGCAGATCCTCCAGGCTGGCCGGACGGCTCAGCGGGGTCTTCAGCAGCTGGTTCAGATTTTCGGTGGCCGGATGTTGTGGCTGGATCCAGCTATCCTTCAGGCGTTGCTGTTCCTGCGCCATCATTTCCAGCTTGTGATTGAAGAACGCCCAGCGTTCGTCATTCACCAGCCCCAGCTCACGGCCAATCGGTGTCAGACGCAGATCGGCGTTGTCTTCACGCAGCAGCAGGCGATATTCGGCACGGCTGGTGAACATGCGGTACGGTTCTTTGGTCCCCAGCGTGGAAAGATCGTCCATCAGCACCCCGATATAGGCCTGATCACGACGCGGCGCCCAAGGATCCTTGTCCTGCGCCCGCAGCGCGGCGTTGATCCCGGCCAGCATCCCCTGGGCGGCGGCTTCTTCGTAACCGGTGGTACCGTTGATCTGGCCGGCAAAGAACAGGTTCTGCAGGCACTTGTTTTCCATGTTCGGTTTCAGATCCCGCGGATCGAAAAAATCATATTCGATCGCATAGCCCGGACGGGCAATATGGGCATTGGCAAACCCTTTCATCGACCGCACGATCTGTACCTGCACATCAAACGGCAGGCTGGTGGAGATGCCGTTCGGATAGAGTTCATGCGTGGTCAGACCTTCCGGCTCGATGAAGATCTGGTGCGCTTCCTTGTCGGCAAACCGCATGATCTTGTCTTCGATCGACGGACAGTAGCGAGGACCGATGCCTTCGATCACACCGGCATACATCGGGCTGCGATCCAGGTTGGCGCGGATCACATCATGGGTTTGCGCATTGGTATGCGTGATAAAACAAGGCACCTGCCGCGGATGCTGTTCCGGCTTGCCGAGGTAGGAGAAAACCGGTACCGGATCGTCGCCCGGCTGGATCTGCAACTGGGAGAAATCCACGCTCCGCGCGTCGATCCGCGGTGGCGTCCCGGTTTTCAGGCGACCAATGCGCAGCGGCAGTTCACGCATACGCTCAGCCAGCGTGATCGAAGCCGGATCACCGGCGCGGCCGCCGCGGTAATGTTCCATACCAATGTGGATCAGGCCGTTGAGGAAGGTACCGGCAGTCAGTACCACGGTTTTGGACAGAATGCGGATCCCGGCCTGAGTCACGACGCCACAGACGCGATCGCCATCCAGGATCAGATCGTCACAGGCCTGCTGGAACAGCTGCAGATTCGGATAGTTTTCCAGAGTATGACGGATCGTCTGTTTGTACAGTAAACGATCGGCCTGGGCGCGGGTGGCGCGAACCGCTGGGCCCTTGGATGAGTTCAGAATGCGGAACTGGATCCCGGCATGATCAATGGCCTGCGCCATGATACCGCCCATCGCATCCACTTCTTTGACTAAATGACCTTTCCCGATCCCTCCGATGGCCGGATTACAAGACATGTGTCCTAATGTCTCAATGTTGTGGGTCAGCAACAGGGTTTTCATGCCCATACGTGCTGCTGCGGTTGCGGCTTCGGTGCCAGCATGGCCTCCGCCAACCACAATCACATCGAATTGATCATGATACTGCATCTGCAAACTCCAATTATTGCCATCAAGGATCGTTATTCAGTGGGGCGCATATTCTAGCGGGTTTACGGGATCAATAACATCAGAGAACGATCTTAAGAGGAAAAGTGATCGCTTATTAGATCTAGGATCTTTTTATGATCTTCTTATTGATCTCTATTATATAGATCCGGGTCATCTGTTAATAACTTAAAAATGATCAGAATGATCAAGGTGTTGGGATGGATCCAAACCTGTGATTTTTCCGGGATCCAACGGGGTTGAACATGAGTATAACCATCGTTGTTATACACAGACCCGACTGAGCTATCTGGTTGTTAATAGGATAAAAAGAGCTTGATCAGTGGTTTTACGCATGGTTATACACAGAACTTTTTTTCATGATCCTTTCTTGTGTGTATCTGACTTTTTATGATGATCGAGTTGTCAGTGTTCTGTGGATAAATCTGTGCAAGGCTTTTCGGGGCACGATCGTTTCTGGAAGTGGATAAGATCATAAGCGGAAAAAGGGATCACGTCACGTGCTGCGGGTGATCCCGGGCGGAAGTGATGATCAGTTCAGAAGGGGGCTCCATTCGGAAAACCAGACATCGGCAGCATCTTCCGGAATATCGTGCTGGGTGACATCGATTTCCAGGCGTTCCCCGATCCGGCAGGCGCCGGTTTGCTCCATGAGCAGATCCAGCAGACGGCCACCGGCACAGAAGGTGTCATAGTTACTGTCGCCCAGCGCGACCACGGCGTAGCGGAGATCCGGCAGTTGCAATGAGCGGGAGGCCAGATCCTGAGTAAACGGCTGCAGGTTATCCGGTACCTGACCGGCACCATGTGTGGAGGTGACGATCAGCCACAGCGTGTCCGGGCCTTTTGCGGCCAGCAGCTGAGCCAGATCCGGCTGATAATGCAGTGCGGTATGGTGGTGCTGGGTCTGTAGCAATCCGGCCAGATGTTCTGCCACATATTCGGCTGCCCCAAGGGTGGAGCCGATAATGATATCGATATGCGCCATTGTTGTTTCCTGCAAATAAAAAAAGGAGCCATAAAGGCTCCTTTTATAAAACGATTTCGTGCAGAAGACTACACGCGACGTTTGAATTCACCGGTACGGGTGTCGATTTCGATCTTGTCACCGATCTTCACGAAGTCAGCAACAGAGATAGTGGCGTCAGTGCCTTTCAGTTTGGCTGGCTTCATCACTTTGCCTGAAGTATCGCCACGAACTGAAGGTTCGGTGTATTCCACTTCACGAACGATGGTGATTGGCAGTTCCATGGAGATGGCTTTGCCTTCGTAGAAGGTCACTTCACAGATGTCTTCCATACCGTCGATCAGGTAGTTCAGTACGTCACCCAGGTTTTCTTTCTCGATGTCATACTGGTTGTATTCGGTATCCATGAACACATACATCGGGTCAGCGAAGTAAGAGTAGGTACACTCTTTACGTTCCAGCTGGACGGTGTCCAGTTTGTCGTCGGCTTTGAACACAGTTTCTGCACCTGCGCCGGACAGCAGGTTTTTCATTTTCATTTTAACAACGGCAGAGTTACGGCCGGATTTGTTGAATTCGGTTTTCAGTACGACCATCGGGTCTTTACCGATCATGATTACGTTACCGACACGGATTTCCTGAGCGATTTTCATGTGTTCAATTCCTGAATTGAGCTTAGCTGTAAATTTACGCGCTGCATTTTAGCTGTTTTTCGGCAAATTGCACCAACTGGCTGGCTAAATTTCCACCAGCAAGTGCAGTTTGCGGCCACTGTTGTGCCTGTTTTTGCCATTCTTGCCAGTGTGCTTGCAGGGTAAACCAGCTTTGTTTCAATTCTGCGCGGTGGGCCTGATTAAAGCTCATGAACAGAGTCCGGACCGCTGCGGCCAGTTCCGGCGACATGCTCCGGCAGTAGCGCTCGGTGAAAGCCTGCAGTTTTTCCAGATGTGCTTCGTCTTCCTGAGGGTAGATATGCCAGAGAAACGGGCGGGCGGCCCATTGCGCCCGCAGGAAAGAATCTTCGCCGCGGACGATGTTAAAGTCGCAGCTCCACAGCAGTTGATCGTAACCGGCCTGATCGGTCATCGGCAGGATTTCCAGGGTCAGTGCGCCTTGCTGCCAGCATCCACCTGCCTGACAAACCTCGTCGGGTAATACGCCTTGCAGGCTGTTCAGGGCCCGGCCGGCCGGAACCAGGCACCGGACCGGCACGGCACTGTGCTGCCAGCATTCCAGCAGCGTCGGCAGGGCCTCGTTTTCATAAATGAACAGGCTGACAAACAGTTCGTTGTCCTGCGGTGGCCGCAGTCCCCGGTCTGCGCAGAGCTGTTGCCGGTGCCCGGGTTGCTGCTGCCAGTGATCGCGTGCCGCAAACAGATTGTTTTCGCACAGCAATCCGCCGCTTTTCTCACTGAAACCGGGGAAAAAAAAGTATTTGGTCAGGTGCTGCTGCCGGGATGACAGGCCATGGCAGCCATCGATCCAGCTTTCGGCCGTGAGGTATTCCAGATTCAGCCAGACCGGTGGCTTCGCCATGTGTTGCATGGTGTGCTGCACACTGGCCGGCAGCTCGCAGGCAAACGCTTCGATCACCACGTGGCCAGGCTGCCAGTCAGCCGGAAAAGCGGCATTCCAGTGACCGATCAGCACATTATCGATGTTCTGCATGGCCAGTGCCGGATCAAGCTGCGGACATAACCGCCGGAAACTGGCCAGATCATCGACCCAGAGGCGGACCGGCAGCCGGTATTCATTGCTTAACTGACGGGCCAGACGCCAGGTCACACCGATGTCGCCGTAGTTATCAACCACGGTACAGAAGATATCCCAGTAAGAGGAGGCTGTTTGCGGCATAAGATTCATCATCCTGCAAGATAGTGGCAGGATCGTAGCAGAAAATCAGGCAGAATAGCCGCACAGGCGCATTTCGCATTCAATGAAGAGATAACTATGCAAGCTAATCTGATGTTGTTGGTCACGGCGGCTATCTGGGGTTTTGCCTTTGTTGCCCAGCGGGTTGCCATGGACCATATGGGGCCGTTTTCCTTTAACGGGGTGCGCTTCCTGCTAGGTGCTATTTCACTGTTACCGCTGATCTGGCTATTTTCCCGCAAGCGGGCAGTGGCCACGACCTCGGCGGCCAAAACCTCGATCTGGCTGGCCGGTGGCGTCGCCGGCACCATTCTGTTTGTCGCGGCAGCCTTGCAGCAGGTGGGTCTGCTGTATACCACGGCAGCCAAAGCCGGTTTTATTACCGGTCTGTATATGATCCTAGTGCCGTTTCTGGGCCTGTTTCTGCGTCATGTGACCGGGCTGAATGCCTGGCTGGGGGCGGGGATTGCGCTGATCGGTCTGTATCTGCTGAGTATCAACGCGGACTTCACCATGTCGAAGGGTGATTTTCTGATGTTTATCGGCGCGATTTTCTGGGCCTGCCATATCCTGTGGATCGATTTTATTGGTCGGCGGGTCAATGCGCTGCAGCTTTCTGCGGTACAGTTCCTGTTCTGTGGCCTGCTGAGTCTGCTGGTGGCGTTCTGGCAGGAGACACCGTCGTTGTCTTCGGTGCTGCTGGCCTGGGAGTCGGTGTTATTTGCCAGTTTCATCAGTGTCGGCGTGGCTTATACCTTGCAGGTCGTTGCCCAGAAAAAGGCCAATCCAACCCATGCGGCTATTATCATGAGTATGGAAGCGGTCTTTGCGGCGGTGGGTGGGGTGGTATTCCTCAGTGAATCGCTGCCGTTACGAGGCTGGATGGGGTGCGCCCTGATGATGAGCGGTATGCTGTTATCGCAGATCCCGCTGCCGGGGCTGAAAAAAGCCGCCCACTGACAGAAATAACACAAGGAGCCGGAATCATGTCTTCCCGTTTGCAGGAATATACGCAGCCACTGATAGCCTTATTGTTACTGGTGGCGATTGTCTGGGCGGCCTTCATCGTGATTGCGCCGTTTCTGGTGGCCACGCTGTGGGCCATCATTCTGGTGTCGGCGACCTGGGATCAATTTGCCTGGCTGTCTGCGCGGCTGGGCGGTCGGGATGGGATCGCCGCGGTACTGGTGGTGGCGCTCATGCTGCTGTTTATCATCGTGCCGCTCGTGCTCGCTTCGGTGGAGTTTGCCCAGCAGCTGACGGTGCTGGCGCGGGAGCTGCAGCAACAGATAGAGTCGGGTGTCTGGCCGGCACTGCCGCAATGGCTGCTGGATTTACCTTATGCCGGCGAGTGGTTGCAGACCGAATGGCTGGGGCTGCAGCAGCAGGATCTGCAGGTGCTGACACAGTTAAAGGGTCTGGTGACACCGCTGGCCAGAATCATGCTGAGTGTTGCCGGGTCTTTTGGCGCCGGTATGCTGATGCTGCTGATCAGTCTGCTGATCGCCGGGGTGCTGTATGCACACGGCAATACGGTGCATCGCTGGGTGCTGGCATTCAGCCACAAGGTGGCACCACGGGAAGGGATCCGGCTGCTACATGTCGCGCACACCACGATTCGTGGCGTGGTTAATGGCTTTATCGGGGCGGCGATCGCGCAAGGCGCTTTTGCCTGGTTCGGTTATGCGATTGCCGGGGTACCGCATGCGTTGAGTCTGGGACTGGCGACCTGTCTGGTTTCGGTGATTCCGGGCGGACCGATGCTGCTATCGATTCCGGCGATTGGCTGGCTTTATCAGCAGGGCGCCATTGGCTGGGCCGGGTTCACGGCGGTATGGATCCTGTTTGCCGTTGGTTCCATTGATAACGTGGTGAAATCACTGGTGATTGGCCGCAGCAGTCCGTTGCCGATCGTGCTGATTCTGTTTGGTGTGGCCGGTGGCGCTATCGGTTTCGGGTTGCTGGGCGTGTTTCTGGGGCCGATTTTACTGGCGCTGGTTTATGCTTTGCTGAAAAACTGGGTGAATGCCGATCAATCTGAAACGACCGCCTCATGATCACCGGGCCGGGATCTGCCAGTCGGTGCCGGCCAGCTTTTCCGCCAGATAATCAATCAGCGTTTTTACTTTCAGCGACAGGTGTTTGCGTGACGGGTAGACCGCATGGATGCCGAAAGCGGGGCCGTGCCAGCCCCGGAGTATGGGTCGAAGTTTGCCTTCTTTCAGCTCGGAGACGATTTCAAACACCGGCAGCAGGGAAATGCCCTGACTGGCCAGGGTCAGAGCCCGGATCGTATCGCCGTTATTGGTGTGAATGCGCGGCTTCAGACTGACGCTGCATTTTTCGCCATCGGCCGACTGGAAGTGCCAGATATCGCCGGTAGGCAGATAGGAAAACGCAATGGTCTGATGCTGCACCAGTTCATCCGGTGTCGCCGGACAGCCGTGTTTTTCCAGATAAGCGTCGGTTGCGCACAGCAGCGGATAACTGTCGGCGAGACGCCGCGACACCAGTGTGGAGTCGGCCAGATTGCCGATACGGATAGCCAGATCAAAACCTTCTTCCAGTAAATCAATCCGGCGATCGGTCAGCTCGATATCCAGCGTCACGGCCGGATTGCGCTCCATGAATTCGGCCCATAAGGGCGCCAGATAACGGGTACCAAAGGAGAGTGGGGCATTGATACGGATATGACCGATCAACCGGCTGTTATGTGCACCGATTGCACTGTCGGCATCGTCGAGATCGGCTAAAATTTGTCTGGTGCGCTGATAATAATCCCGGCCGGCTTCAGTCAGCGCGATGCGCCGGGTCGAACGCTGCAGCAGGCGGACACCCAGATAGGTTTCCAGCTCCTGGATATAGCGTGATACAGCGGCTTTTGAGCTGTGCAGACGTTGCGCTGCCGCAACAAAACTACCACTTTCCACTACAGCGATCAGGGCATGCAGGCTACGCAGTCGATCCATGGATTGTTCCGGTTTCTGAAACAGTTAATTTTTATAAAAGCTATTTATCTGCGTCCGCTCAACGAATAAAGTGAGCTCATGCCAACGGAAAATGGTCACATGATTAAGAAGATCGTGCTGTGAGGGATCTCACAATGAATAACCAAAACTGATTTCCGGAGTTCCGAATTATGAAAAAGTCATTATCACGTATTACCGCCGTTGCTCTGTTCTCTCTGTTTGCGGCGACGGCAGCACAAGCAGCTGTCGAGACCTACCGTGCGCATGGTACCGTGCAACAGGTTGATGCGGCCAATGGTAAAGTCGTCCTGGCACAGGATGCGGTCACTGAACTGGGCTGGCCGGTCCGTACCATGACTTACAAGGTGCATGGCGACAAGACGCTGCAGGGTATCTCGGCTGGCCAGACCGTCGATGTGACCTTCACTACGACCTCACCTTATCAGGCTGCCATTCAATTCATTACCCCTGTTTCACAGTAACCGGGTTGTCTGCGGCGGGTCCTGTTACCGGCCGCAGCAATGATGGTATGCTTTTACGCTGACGTCATTGCCGGATCTGCCCCATGTTTACGCAACAACACCTGCTCCAGCTGGCCCGTACGCCGATGCCTTTCGGTAAATATCAAGGGCGGATGCTGATCGATCTTCCCGAAGAGTATCTGCTCTGGTTTGCCAAAAAGGGGTTTCCGCAGGGGGCGCTGGGGGAACTGATGGCGCTCTGTCTCGAGCTGAAGATAGAAGGGTTGGATAAGCTGATCAAACCGCTCAAACATCCGCAGTGAAACCGGATCTACCGGTTATCCTTTCCGGTCATTACACATGAAAAAGAGAAAGACTGTACGGGTCTTTCTCTTTTTAGTTATGTCTGCTTTTTTTGTTAACGTTTCAGCAATGCCAGCGCTTTTTCTGTCACATTCTCGGTGGTGAATCCAAACATCCGGAAGAGTTCATCCGCCGGGGCCGATTCACCAAACGTGGTCATACCGACCACATCGCCGTTTAAGCCAACGTATTTGTACCAGAAGTCGGCAATACCGGCTTCCACAGCCAGTCGGTTGCTGACCGCCGCCGGTAGAACCGATTCCCGGTAAGCGGCATCCTGACGATCAAACACCTCGGTGGCAGGCATGGAAACCACGCGGATCTGATATCCCTGCTGTGTCAGCTGGTCGGCGGCCTTCACGGCCAGTTCGACCTCAGAACCGGTTGCAATCAGGATCAAATCCGGGGTATTGCTGCAATCTTTAAGAATGTAACCACCACGGGAAACATTGGCCAGCTGCTCGGCGTTACGGCTCTGCTGCACCAGATTCTGACGTGAAAAGATCAAGGCAGAAGGGCCGGTCTGATGTTCAATGGCATAGCGCCAGGCCACTGCGGTTTCAACCTGATCACAAGGGCGCCAGGTGCTCATGTTGGGGGTCATGCGCAGTGAGGCCATTTGTTCAACCGGCTGGTGGGTTGGCCCATCTTCACCCAGACCGATAGAATCGTGGGTATAGACAAAAATCGCGCGTTGTTTCATTAACGCGGCCATACGTACCGCATTGCGCGCATATTCCATAAACATCAGGAAAGTGGCACCGTAAGGGATGAAGCCGCCGTGCAGGGTGATACCGTTCATGATGGCGGACATGCCGAACTCGCGGACACCATAATGAACATAGTTACCGGCCGGATCTTTATCCAGATCCACGCTGCCTGACCAGGTAGTCAGGTTGCTTGGACTGAGATCGGCGGATCCGCCCAGCATTTCCGGCAACAGACCGGCGATTTGTTCGATCGTATTCTGCGATGCTTTACGGCTGGCAATGCTGGCCGGGTTGTACTGCAGTTGCGAAATATAGTCGTCCATTTTGGCTGACCAGTCTTCCGGTAACTGTTTCTGTGTTCTGCGGGTAAATTCCCGGGCAAGTGCCGGATAAGCTTGCTGATACGCTGCAAACTTCTGATTCCAGGCTCTCTCTTTTGCGGCACCGGCTTCCTGAGCATTCCATGCCTGGTAAATCGCCTGTGGTACTTCAAAAGGAGAGAGGCTCCAGCCCAGTTGTTCCCGGGTTGCTGCGATTTCTTTATCACCTAAAGGTGCACCGTGACAGTCGTGAGAACCGGATTTATTCGGTGAACCAAAACCAATGACGGTTTTACACATCAGGATGGATGGCCGGTTGGTCTCGGCCTGGGCCAATTCAATCGCGGATTGGATAGATTCAGCATGATGGCCATCAATATCGCGGATCACATGCCAGCCATAGGATTCGAAACGTTTGGCGGTGTCATCGGTAAACCAGCCTTCCACATGACCGTCAATGGAGATGCCGTTGTCGTCGTAAAAAGCGATCAGTTTGCCGAGTTTCAGTGTGCCGGCAAGCGAACAGGCTTCGTGAGAAACACCTTCCATCAGGCAACCATCACCCATAAACACATAGGTGTAATGATCAACAATGTCGTGAGCCGGGCGGTTGAACTGTGCGGCCAGTGTTTTTTCGGCTAAAGCCATCCCAACGGCATTGGTGATGCCTTGGCCCAACGGACCGGTCGTCGTTTCAACACCCGGTGTATACCCCAATTCCGGGTGGCCGGGTGTTTTGGAATGCAATTGCCGGAATTGCCGTAAATCATCCAGTGAAAGATCATAGCCGGTCAGGTGCAACAAGCTGTACAACAGCATTGAACCGTGACCATTCGACAGAATAAAGCGATCCCGGTTGACCCAGTTCGGGTTGCCTGGATTATGATTCAGAAAGTCCCGCCACAGGACTTCTGCCATATCCGCCATGCCCATTGGCGCTCCCGGATGACCGGAGTTTGCTTTCTGGACACTGTCCATACTCAAAACACGAATCGCGTCTGCTAATTTGCGATGTGTATATTTGGTGCTCATGTTTCCCCCAGTCCTATTCTAAATGAGTGCTGAAATCATCTGTTCCAGTTTGATTTGATCGGCTGCGAATGCCCGGATACCTTCTGCCAGTTTTTCTACCGCCATGGCGTCACTGTTATGTTGCCAACGGAATTCGTCTTCCGTCATCGCGGCAGGACGCACTGCATTTGGGGTGCTGGTCGCGGTCAGTTTGCGGCTGACAGGCTGGTCGCTGGCGGTTAACTCGTCCAGAATTGCCGGGGAAATGGTTAAGCGGTCACAACCACACAAGGCGAGCACTTGTTCTTTTTTGCGGAAACTGGCGCCCATCACAACGGTGTTGTAGTGGTATTTTTTATAGTACTCATAGATAGCGCGGACTGATTTCACACCAGGATCGGTATCAGCAAGATAGTTTTCGGTTGGCTGATTTTTCTGATACCAGTCGTAAATACGACCCACAAAGGGTGAAATTAAAAACACACCGGCTTCAGCACAGGCGCGTGCCTGAGCAAAAGAAAAAATCAGTGTTAAGTTACAGTTGATACCTTCTTTTTCCAGTTCCTCTGCGGCCCGGATACCTTCCCAGGTGGCGGCGATTTTGATCAGAATGCGGGATTTATCGATCCCTTTTTCCTGATAAAGCGAGATCAGTTTTCGCGCTTTCTGAATACACTGGTTTTTGTTAAAAGAGAGGCGGGCATCCACTTCCGTTGATATCCGGCCCGGTACATATTTCAACACTTCGGCACCGATATTCACCGCGACTTGATCGCAGGCATTCATCAACATGGTTTCGTTGCTGCCGCCCAGTTCTTTCGCTGCATAGACGGCATTTTCAATCAGTTTTTTGTAGTGTGGTAACTGGGCCGCTTTTAACACCAGTGACGGATTTGTAGTTGCATCTTCAGGTGCAAATTGTTTGATGGAATCAATATCACCGGTATCAGCAACGACAATGGTATGTTTTTTTAATTCACTAAGCTGGCTCATAATATCTCCTTGACCAAATAATTATTATTTTTGGCAATAATGATCTTGGTAATAACTGATTCTATCTACTTTTGGTGCGGAGTTTCCGCCTTCGAATTCAGATTCAAACCAGGCGCTTAATATGTTTTTTGCAAGCTCGACACCAATAACGCGTGCACCCATGCAAATAATTTGCGCATTGTTGCTTTTACGTGCGCGTTCAGCAGAAAACGTGTCATGGCATTGTGCGGCACGAATACCCGGAACTTTATTGGCGGTAATGCTGACGCCAATCCCGGTACCACAAATTAAAATGCCACGTTCATGCTTTCCTTCTTTAATGGAGGTTGCAACATTATGTGCAACATCTGGATATAATTTATTGTCAGGGTTACGGTCGCTACTGTAATCGACAAATTCAATATGGTTAGCATTTAAATATTCAATAATTTTATTTCTGAAATCAAACGCAGCATCATCTGCACCAATCGCAATGGTAGTCATAATATTCATCCTTTATTTCGGGTTCAGGTCACCCAGATGAGTGACCTGGTTTGATATTTAATTACTGATGTGATGTCGCTGTTTCGGCATCTGGTAATTCTGTTCCGTATTTCTGTTTTAATTTCTTGTCGAAATAAGCAACCACCAGCGGTGCAATCAGCATGGTAATAATGCTGGCTGTCGCAAGCTGAGCGGTTGCTGACTGAACATAAACCTGTAGCGTCGGATCTGCTTGTGCAACCATGGCCGGTGTTAACGCTGAGCTGGCTGCTGTGGTTCCCAGTGCGGCACCCAGCGCAGTTTTCTTTTTCAGGAACAGGTTGTAAACGAAGTAGAAAATGACACCTGTACAAGCCGAGATCAGACCTAATACGATGCCTGATAACCCTGCGGTAAAGACAGTGTTCATACTGGAGTTCGCACCAATCGCAAACGACATGATGATGATGACCAGTGGTTGAGACGCGGCACACAACTGCTTGAATTTTTCATCCACATTTCCCCAAACCATGCCAATCAGCAGAGGAATAATCATGGATAACAGCGCAGCAAAAGGAATGTTCGCCAGTCCGCTTACGCCAAGCACAACCATGGTGACAAAAGGACCGTCTTTGATACAGAAGACAGAGATTGCCCCCGCATCACTGGAGTCGCCATAGTTGCTGCATAATGCGATATAAAGAGAACTGTTAGAGCTGGTAATACAGGCCACCAAGGCAAGCATCGAAATACCAATGAATCCTTCAGGTCCTAATAATGAACCGATGCCATACACGACAATCCCGCCCGCGATGACTTTCATCATTAATAACACGCCACCTTTATAAAGTGGTAAACCTGCCTGTTTAATATTAATCGATGATCCACAAATCAGGAGGAATATCCCCATCATCGCACTTGAACCACTTTTGAATAGTGCTGTTGTTGGGCCGCCTATTTTTAATAGATCAGGGAAAAAAGTATTAATCAAAATTGCTGCCATCAGTGGAATGATAATTAAACCACCTGGCACTTTGTTCATTTTTTCAAAAATATTTATATTAGCCATGTATTCCTCACAAAGAGAAATTCATCGAATTTCTCGTTAACGGTTGTGTGTTGTTGTGTGAGTCAATTGATTTAAAGGTAAAACGGCCAACCTTATTACTGCAAAATCAAGCTGATTCTTTATAAATGTTATCGACAATTTGTTCGATAATGTTATCCGGCCCAGTCAGACCACCTTTCCCGATACAAACCATTCCTTCATACTCACCCCCAATAATCCGGACTAAATCAGTTTGTGGAATAACGTAATCGACCATTTCAATGCCTTTGGCGCCTAAATGTTTTAAGACATTCACCATGGTGTCGCCACCGGTCATGTAAATACCTTTAACATCACCACTATCCTGTTGCAGGATGTTTTTGACGATTTTGCCTAAACCACAGTTAATATTGGCTGCTGCCTGGCCTGCAGGGAGGAAGAATTTGGATTCTTCTTCTTTCAAGTCAAGCACACGGCCGGTTAATGCAGATTCAAAGACAAAAATTGAATTCCGGCGATTCGTGATTTGATTGCGTGCCTGCTCAACCACACGATTAATTTCGATGTCGGCGGAGTTTGCGCTATCAATCAGCAGTTCAGCGTCAACCGGGATGTGACAAACCCGCTTATCGGTTTCGAGCAAGCGCCCAAGCTGGCGTTTTGTCACCGGGCTCGCACTACCAGCAACAATGACAATCGAACCGCTCTGGCTTTCACGTGGAATGGCTTGTTTTTGGTTGAACCGTTCCTGTTTTGCCATATCACGGGCATAGGCCAGACGTTCGGTAAACGGACCAGGATCGACACACAATACATTCCAGTTCAGTTGAACTACCGCATTGGCAATCGTTTCAACATCATCCATCGAGATGGCATCGACAACCAGGACACGAGCACCTTGATTGCGTTTGGTTTGCATGGTTTTCGCGACCGAATCGGTACCAGCCAAAACCTGAGTCAGGGAAACATGATCAACCTGGTATTCTGTCTGACGGGCAATCAGATCAGGTACATAAGTTTCCGTCACCGGGGTACGCACATCTTTCGCCACATCCGTTTTAGACAACGCGACGCAATCGATCACCGAGAAACCACCCACCACAATACGACGAGATTGCGGCATTGCAGGCACCACTACGGCCATCGTATCTGCAGGCAGATTGTGCAACATGGCATCAATTTCATACCCAATCCCGCCACGCATGGTGGTATCGATACGTTTTGAGAAGTAAGTCGCGCCCTTTTCTTTTAACAGCTGGATGGCTGCAGAAACGCGGGACTGTGCCTGCTCTTTTGGTAACGGACGGCTGTCACTGCTCAGTACCATCGCCTGATAGTCTTTATTGACCTCCTGCAACGATTCCACATCAAAGAATGCTGCGGTTTCTACACCGGAACGCGCCAGCAGAACGCCGACTGTGGTTGCGCCTGTCAGGTCATCTGAGACGATCCCGATTTTTTCGTTTACACCACGTTCATTTATTTTTGTGATGTTTTCCGGGCGTACATCGGATACATAAATAGATTCCGTGATGTATTGCGCCAATGGGCCGGATTTTCCGGTGGCATGCAGGTTGATGGTCGGGATCCCGCGTTTCGGATACAGACCACAGCGCAGGGTACCGCCACAATCAATGACCGCGATCCCGATTTCAGTTTCTGGCGGTTCACCCTGTTTGAAGACATCCACCGCTTCCCAGCCAGTGAGACTTTCCAGTTTTTCCACCACCGCTGGCTTATTACCACCCGTGATGTATGTGATTTTCTTATTATTTTCGATCCGGACCTTGAGTGGACCACCCCAACCATCAACGCCTTTATGAATTTCCAGATATTTATCCATAGTCAGTGCCTTGTCTGAAATCAACGGTTATTGGTTTTTCATTTTCCAGTACTGCGCAGCTCTGAGAGTCGATTCAATCATGCTGATTGAACCTGCTTTACCTGTGCCTGCGATATCAAAAGCAGTGCCGTGATCGACAGAGCTACGCATGAATGGCAAGCCAAAAGTAATGGTGATCGAACGTTCAAAATCGAGGGTCTTACAAGCGATATGCCCTTGATCGTGATAGAGGGAAAGAATGGCGTCGTAATTGCCTAATTTACCAAGGTGGAAGACGGAATCGGCCGGCACCGGACCAATGGCATTAATGCCTTTTTCCTTTGCTGCCTGCACGGCAGGGATCAGATGGTCTTTTTCTTCATGACCGAACAAACCATTGTCTGAACCGTGTGGATTCAGTGCTGCGACCGCAATGCGTGGGTTTTTGATATTCAGTGCGGTAAATTCTTTATTAATTTGCTCAACACAGGCGAGCACACGCTCTTTATTGGCGTAGTCGCAAGCATCTTTCACGGACATGTGACGGCTGACAAAGAAAACGCGCAGGTTACGGGTATGAAACATGGTCAGACCATAGTCTGAATTGGTTTCGTGTTGATAGATCTCGGTATGCCCCGGATGTTTACACCCAACCAGTTTGATCGCTTCTTTATGAATAGGGGCTGTGGAAACCACATCGATTTCCTTGTTCATGCCCAGTTCAATCGATTTCATGACATAGTCATAGGACATTTGCCCAGCCAATTTCTGAACTTTACCCCATTCGATGCTGTTGCAATCGTAAGGACCGGTTTCCAGAACATCGATGGTGCCAAACTCGAATTTTCCTTCAGACGGTTTGCTGATTTTGTTTACTTTGAAATCGCATTTATTGATGTTCATTGCGCGTTCAATAATCGGCACCGAACCAATCAGAAATGGTTTGCATTCGTTATAGATTTCTTCTGATTGCATGGTTGCTACACAGATTTCAGGACCAATCCCTGCTGGGTCACCCAAAGTCACTGCGACTACAGGTTTTCTTGTTGAAGACATACAAACTTCCTCTATCGTTCGTTGGTGTTTGATAAAACGTTCACTTCATGAACTTTTGTTATATTCAGTTTGTCGGTGTAACGATAAAATTTAATCGACCTGGATCACAAAAATCCCTACAAAATGCAGGGCGGAGAGATTTTGTGAGATCGATCAAATAAACAAATGACCGAATATATGTTTTGTATAAAAACAAATGTTCATGAAATGGTGAGGCATATCACTTTTATTTGTAGGGGTTCTGATTACCGTAAAAACACGAAAAATTTTTCAGGTATGACAGGAGCAGAGTCATGAAACAATATTGGGTTGGTACAAGCTGGAAAATGAACAAAACACTGGCCGAAGCGTTGGATTTTTGTGAGATATTACAAATACATAAAAACAATATTCCGAATTTTATCCAGCCATTTGTGATCCCGCCGTTTACCACTGTCAGAGAGGTAACGCGCCAAATCAGTCAGCAAGAAATACGGTGTTTAACTGGTGTGCAAAATATGCATTTTGCGGAAGAAGGGGCGTTTACCGGCGAAATTTCCCCCCGCATGGTGACCGAAACGGGCGCGACATTGGTTGAAATCGGGCATTCAGAGCGCCGGGCATACTTTGGCGAAACGGATATCACTGTGAACAAAAAAGTGCATGCCGCCTTAAATCATCAGCTTCGTCCGCTGGTGTGCGTGGGGGATGAGTTGTCTGAAAAACAATGGGGCGCCTCTGCAGAGACGGTGATCAGACAAATGAAAGCAGCCTTATATCAGGTTGCGGAACAAGATGTGCCGAAAGTCATTCTGGCGTATGAGCCCGTATGGGCCATTGGCGATGGTGGTATCCCTGCTACCGCAGAAGAAGCTGCCTATGTGCACGATGCAATGCGTCAGGCGCTGATAACGATGTATGGCGCAGAAATTGCGGAGAAAGTGACGCTACTTTATGGCGGAAGTGTTAATCTTAACAATTCATTAGAGCTCATCAGCCAGCAAAATATCGACGGTTTGTTTGTAGGTCGATCCGCCTGGAATGCAAATGGTTTTTGTGCGTTACTTGATAAAGTCGCTCAGTTTCTGGCTCAAAAACCCTAATTCCCAATACCGATAGCTAAGGAGGTCCGTTCATGGCAGAGAGTGATTCTGACAATGAACTGCTAACAGAAATTGCGATTGCGTATTATGAAAATGAGCAGACTCAGGAAGAGATAGCACAACGATTTGGTATTTCCCGTATCAAGGTTGGGCGTTTGCTGAAAAAAGCGCGTACGGAAGGCATTGTCGAAATTAATGTGAAATATCATCCGGTGTTCAGTTCCAATATTGAACAGCAACTGATTGATAAATTTGGCATTAAGAGAGCATTAATCGCGGTCGACCATCGGGATGAGGATGAACAACGCCAACTGGTAGCGGCGCTGGTTACCAATTACCTTTCCAGTGTACTGAAAAATGGGATGTCAGTGACGGTCGGTCAGGGCAGAAATGTGGCTGCGATTGCGGCGCATGTGGGTATTTTCCCGGAGCGCCAATGCAAATTTATCTGTGGGATTGGCGGTACGCATCGCGATGGCGAAATGATCGATAGCGATCATATCAGCCGGCATTTAGCGAAAAAGTTTAATGCCAGTAGTGAAACGTTATATGCCCCGGCGTATGTCGAAAACCGGGAAATGAAACAAGTATTCATGCAAAACCGGTTGATCAAAGACACGCTCGAAAAAGCAGCGAAAGCGGATATTGCGCTCGTTGGTTTGGGAGATATGAATGAAAATAGCTATATGGTCCAGTTAGGCTGGTTTACCTCGCAGGAAATCATGTCTGCACGCATGGATCTGGGGGTTGTCGGTGATATTGCCGGTTATAGCTTTATTGATATTCATGGCAAGCCGGTGGATACCGTCATGAATGATCGTGTCATTGGGCTTAGTCTTGAAGAATTAAGACATATTCCCTGTGTCATTGCGATCGCATCTGAAAACACCAAAGCGATGGCCATTTTAGCGGCCTTACGTTCCGGTGTGATTGATATTATTGCTACCAGTGCCTCTAACGCACGGACTGTGCTGAATCTGCAGCAGCAGGCGGGATAATCCAGGTTCTCCGAAAGGCATCTACGGATGCCTTTCCTTTTCCGCTCAGCATCCATCTTCCGGCCATTGTTTTACGTCACGTGAGCCTTTTTCTGATGTTCATATTTCCTTTGCATTGTCCGGCTAGGATCGTGATGTGATGGACTCAATGATTCTGACATTGTTATTGGTTTAACCAATGCGTATTTGTATATGTAACAGCTATACTTGATGTCATTTGATTCTCTCTCAGTACTTATAATTCATTAAATTAATAACCGGGTAACAGAATGAATATGACTATAACGCAAGATCAGGTGAATGCGGCTGCGGATGCTATCTGTGCTGAAGGCAACAAACCCACCGTTCTGGATGTCCGTAAGCGCCTGAAGGCTGGTTCGATGTCTGAAATCTGGCGTTTCTTTCAGGTATGGCAATCGATACAGGCGACCTCGGATGAACCGGAGTTTTCTGTTTCTGGCGAATTACAGCGCACATTAGAAGAGTTTATTACCCGGCAGGTCGCTGCGGTCAAAACGCAGCTTTCTCAGGACATTGACGTTTTACGTCAGACTAATACTGAGCTGATGGCAGAAATTGATCAGCTGACGCAGCAGTTAACACAGCAAACAGCGGAGTTAAATTCAGCCCGGACCATCAAGGATGAAGTGACTGGCCGGTTTGATCAGCTGAATGCCGAACTGAAACGGGCGCAGCAGGAGATCGAAATCGAAAAAGAGTCTGCAACGCATTCCAGAATGGAACTGGTCAAAGTGCAACTGAAACTGGAGTCAGTGCCACGTTTGGAGGCTGATCTGGATCAGCTGTATAAGAATCTGGAGCAGGAGCGGGTGGCCAAGATGAATGCCGAGCACGATGCGAAAACGCTGGCAGCCAAACTGGAAATTGAAACGGCTGCCCGTAAAAAGGCAGAAAGTGATTTACTAGAACAGATCCGCGGTAAGAATGAGCAACCAGCCTGAGCCGAAACTGATCTATAACCGGTCTGTGTGGAACAAAAAAGGAGTCTTAAGACTCCTTTTTCTATGGTGCCGGGGCAGCGATTTACTTCCCGATGCAGAATGAGGAGAAGATCCGACCCAGTAGGTCATCGGCACTGAAGGCGCCGGTAATTTCGCTTAACGCTTCCTGCGCCAGCCGCAGTTCTTCGGCCACCAGCTCACCGGCAAGATAGACCTCCAGTTGCACTTTCGCTTCTTCCAGTCGTTCGGAGGCCCGTTCAATGGCATCCAGATGGCGGCGGCGGGCAATAAATCCGCCTTCCAGCGTACTCTGGAAGCCCATGCAGGCCTTCAGGTGTTCCCGCAGCGCATCCAGTCCTAAACCGGTCTTAGCGGAGATTGGATAGACAGCATAGCCAGCTTCCTCGCTGACGGTCAGTTCTTCACCGGTCAGGTCGGCTTTATTGCGTACTACGGTGATACCGAGGTTTTCCGGTAACCGATCCACAAAATCCGGCCAGATATCATGCGGATCACGCGCATCGGTAGTGGTGCCGTCAACCATGAACAGGACGCGGTCGGCCTGTTCGATTTCCGCCCAGGCGCGTTCAATACCAATTTTTTCCACGGTATCGTCAGTATCACGCAGACCGGCAGTATCAATGATATGCAGCGGCATGCCATCCAGATGAATATGCTCGCGCAACACATCGCGGGTGGTACCGGCAATTTCAGTGACGATCGCGGATTCGCGGCCAGCCAGCGCATTCAGCAGGCTGGATTTACCGGCATTCGGGCGGCCGGCAATCACGACTTTCATGCCGTCACGTAACAGCGCACCCTGCTGTGCCTCGCGTTTAACCTGTGCCAGATCAGCCATTACACCGTACAGGGCATTCGCAATTTTGCCGTCGGAGAGAAAATCGATCTCCTCTTCCGGAAAATCTATCGCGGCTTCCACATAAATGCGCAGGTTCGTCAGGGAATCAACCAGCTGGTGGATTCGAGTGGAAAATTCCCCCTGCAGTGACTGCATCGCGGAACGGGCGGCCTGTTCGCTGGTGGCTTCAATCAGATCGGCAATAGCTTCTGCCTGAGCCAGATCCAGCTTGTCATTCATAAAGGCACGTTCAGAGAATTCACCGGGACGGGCAAGACGAACACCATTTATCGTCAGTATACGGCGCAGCAGCATGTCCAGTACCACCGGACCACCATGCCCCTGCAATTCCAGCACATCTTCGCCGGTGAAGCTGTAAGGCGCCTTGAACAGCAATGCAATGCCCTGATCCAGCGCTCTGCCATCCGCATCACAAAACGGCAGCAGCTCGGCATGGCGCACTTTCGGTATTTTACCCAGCACTTCCTCCGCCACTTTGGTACATAACGGGCCGGAAATACGCAGGATACCAATCCCCCCGCGGCCGGGTGGAGTAGCGAGCGCGACGATAGTCTCTGTGTGCATGATGATTCTCGGAATAAGGTACTTTCTGAAATTGTAATGAATAAAACGGCGAATGCCGAATAGAAAAAGCCCCGCACACAGGGCGGGGCTTAAGTAAGGCTAACCGGCAGAAAAATTATTTCTTGCGGGTATGCAAGCCTTTTTTCTCCAGCTGACGGAAGATCAGCGTCTGCTGGGTAATGGTCACAAGGTTACTCACCACCCAGTACAGGGTCAGACCGGACGGGAACCACAGGAACATGAAAGTGAAGATGATTGGCATAAACTGCATCACTTTCTGTTGCATCGGGTCGGTAACGGTGGTCGGGCTCATTTTCTGGATGTACCACATGGTGGCACCCATCAGCAGCGGCAACACGTAGTACGGATCTTTAACCGACAGGTCAGTCAGCCACAGCGCAAATGGCGCATGACGCAGTTCTACAGACTCCATCAGGGTCCAGTACAATGCGATGAAGATAGGCATCTGGATCAGCAGCGGGAAGCAGCCGCCCAGCGGGTTTACTTTCTCTTCTTTGTACAGCTCCATCATCGCCTGAGACATTTTCTGGCGGTCATCGCCTAAACGCTCACGCAGTGCCGTCAGTTTCGGCTGCAGCAGACGCATTTTCGCCATGGAGGTGTACTGGGCTTTTGACAGCGGGTACATCACACCACGGACAATCATGGTGATCAGGATGATGGCCACACCCCAGTTACCCACCAGACCGTGCAGGAACTGCAGCAGCTGGAACAGTGGCTGAGCAATGAACCACAGGTAACCGTAGTCAACGGTCAGATCCAGATGCTGCGCAACCGCCGCCATCTGATCCTGCAGTTTCGGACCAATCCACAGGCTGGTACCAACAACGGCTTCACTATTGGCAGCAATGGTGGTCAGCGGCAGTTTGACACCGATAATCGCTTCACCACTGTCTTTGGCGTCAGCGTTCACATTCACCGCTTTGCCGTAAATGTGGTTCTGCGCGTCGGCTTTACCGGTCCAGGCAGTCACGAAGTAGTGCTGCAGCATGCCGGCCCAGCCAGCCTGGGTGGCCACATCCAGTTTGGACTCACCGATGTCAGCAAAGTTTACTTTTTCATAACGCTGTTCAGCGGAGGAGTAGGCGGCACCATGGAAGGCGCTGGCCATCATTCCCGGGGTGCTGCTGCCTTCCGGCGCGGCAATCGTCTGTTTCAGCTGACCATAGAACTGAACTTCCAGAGGCTGGGCAGACAGGTTTTTCACCTGATAATCCACGCCGATCGCATAACTGTCGCGTTTCAAAACAAAGCGCTTGGTGAATACGTTGCCTTTGGCATCGGTATACACCATTGGTACTACCAGTTCATCCTTGCCTTCAGCCAGAATGAATTCAGTACCTTCGGCGGTATACACCGGACGTTCCGCCTGGTTATCAACACCGTCACGACCAATCAGACCACTCTGGGCAACATATTGGCGCTGAGGTTTCTTTTCCAGCAGTACGAAGGGTTTGTCTGACCCCTGGGTTTCAGTCTGTTTCAGCAGTTTGGCTTCAACAATATCACCGCCCAGTGTATCCACAGTCAGTTCCAGCACATCAGAACGCAACGTCAGCAATGCATGTTTCGCACTGGTGGCCTCGTTTTGATTCGGAACATCACCGGTGGATGAGGTCGGGACAGAACTTTCCGCGGTCGCCGGGGTTGCAGGTTTCGGGGCCTTATCAACCATCCAGCTCTGCCAGAGCATGAAGGTGACCAGCAATAAGCCGATCAGGAGGAGATTACGTTGAGGTTGCATAGTTTATTTTCTTCGCTTCGATTGCTTAGGTTGCGGAACCGGATCATGGCCGCCTGAATGTAAAGGGTGACATTTTAATAGACGTTTGCCACCTAACCAAATGCCTTTTATGAGACCGTGCAGGCAAATCGCATCAATCATGTATTGAGAACAGGTTGGTGTAAAGCGGCAACGCGGGCCAAGAAGCGGACTAATGACCCACTGATAGACTCTTATGAGTGCAACGGCTAGCTTTTGCTGCGGCGAGCGAGGGTGCGCCATAGCTTGTCCAGCAGTTGTAATAAAGCAGGGTTATCCAGATCGCGAATACCTGATTTGGCAATCACCACAATATCAATGGGCGGCAGTTCGTGCTGATGCAGACGAAAGCTTTCACGTACCAGACGTTTTACCCGGTTACGCCATACCGCACGTTTTAATGCTTTTTTAGGTATAGCCAAACCCAGACGGGGATGCGTCAGTTCGTTTTGTATTGCCAGCAGAGTGAGATGTGGAGAAGATGCGCGCACAGGCTGCGCGAAGACTTTCTGGAAGGTTTCGGGAGTTAACAGACGTAACTCCCGAGGAAAGGTTTGCTTGACCATTAAGCAGTGGTCAGGCGAGCACGACCTTTAGCGCGACGAGCTGCCAGAACTTTGCGGCCGCCCTTGGTTGCCATGCGAGCACGGAAACCGTGGTTGCGGGCACGTTTCAGTACTGAAGGTTGGAAAGTACGTTTCATAGCTATAATCCGTGAATTAACTGTACAGATTTGATACTGCCGCCCATCGACGCGCCGATGATATGGCGAAAGCATCAATTCAAAGAGGCCGGATTTTAAACAGATAACGGGTATACGTCAATCGGCCAGTCTAAAACCGGCAGCAAGAGACGCAAGAAATCGTTGTTTTATCCGGATCCCCGTAAAAAAACACCACGATCCAGCAGGATCGTGGCCGGCGATTATATCGGTTTATGCCTGCGGAGCAAGATCACACTGCCGGATCTTGCTCCTGTGTTTGTTGCGCCACCTGCCGGGCCAGGCTGAAATCCGTTTTTCCGGAGCCCAGTTTCGGCAGATGCGTCAGCTGCAGGATCCGGGATGGCAGTAACAACGGCGGGCATCCCTGAGCCAGCATGGTTTTACGCAGACCGTCCGGATCCAGGCTGACGGTGGTCAGTAACACAATCTGTTCGCCTTTTTTCTCATCCGGCAGATTAACGGCAATGACTTCGGTTTCTTCAGGCAGTGCCTTTTGTACAGCCTGCTCCACCGTGGTCAGACTGATCATTTCACCGCCGATTTTGGCAAAGCGGGAGTAACGGTCGACGATAAACAGAAAACCATCTTCATCCAGATGACCTTTGTCACCGGTGACATACCAGCGGCTGTCATCGATCTCTTTGATGACGGAGGCGGTTTTTTCCGGGTTATTCAGATAACCCTGCATCACCTGAGGCCCGCCAATCAGGATCATGCCGTCACTGCCGGTTGGCAACTGCTCAAAGGTTTCCGGATCGACAATCCGCACACTGGAGCCGGGCAGGGGCATCCCCACGCTGCCGGTTTTACTGCCAATCTGCAGATCCCAGTATTGGGTATCCAGACAATCCGGCAGATTCACACTGGCGACCGGGGTGGTTTCGGTGGCGCCATAGCCTTCCAGTATGTGCTTATTGAAGCGGCTGAGAAAGGCTTCCCGTACCGCCGGATTCAGTTTCTCCGCGCCGGCCACCACGATGCGCAGACTTTCCATCATCAGCGGATGTACTTTCGGATGTTTGGCATACAGGCGGAAGAAGGTGGAGGTACCGCACAGAATGGTCGCCCGGTATTGCGCCACGTTTTTGGCCACACCTACGGCATCGGTCGGATCGGCATGACAGACCACCGGAATGCCTTCGATCAGCGGCATAAACTGGTTTACGGTCAGACCGAAGGCGTGGAACAGCGGCAGACAGGACATCAGCACATCCTGTTCCTGGGTGTTCACCACATCCGAAATCTGTTTCAGGTTGGCCATAATGTTCTGATGGCTGAGCATAACGCCCTTCGGCGACCCTTCGCTACCACTGGAGAACAGGATGGCGGCGGTTTGCTGGCTGTCATGCGCGTGATTGCAGAGATGTTTCAGAATGCGGGCGGGCAGCATCCGGATGGCCAGCCAGCGCCAGAAGGTTTCATTGAAATGGATCTGGCTGCGCAAGTCCTCGAGATAAATGATGTAACGGCCTTCCAGTACCGAGACGGCATCCGGATTGCGTTTGACCAGTCGTTCGATAAACCGGCGTGAGGTATAGATAGTCTGAATATCAGCCTGTTCGATCGCGGCTATCAACGCGTTTTTACTGGCGGTGTAGTTCAGGTTCACAATCGTTTTACCCGCCAGCAGTGTCGCCATGTTACACAGCACGCCACCGGTGCTGGTGGGCAACAGTACCCCGATATTCTGCTCCGGACTGATCTGACGGATACGGTGCGACAGTGCCCAGGCGGCAGTCAGTGCCTTATCGGCGGTCAATGGTTTGGAAATGCCATCGGCCAGTGACAGTCTGCGGCGTTCTGCTTTTTTGACTGAACTTATCCAGGCATTGGTCAGCGTCGGCAGGTTTTCCACATGACGCTGCCAGGACTGTACCGAGAGATCGAAGACGCGCTGTTTAACGAAGGTCGCATTGCTGGTCTTCGGCTGCGGCTGACCAAAGGCGACGATGATTTCGCGGTAGTAGCCACTGCGACGCAACGTTTTCAGTTTGTTGGAGGAGCGGGAAAACTGGCTGCCCCATAAACCCCGCAAATAAAAGGGCACGATCACGACGTCGTCATTGACGCGGCGGCAAGCCAGCTCAAAACCCCGGCGGAATTCGCCCAGATGGCCATTGCGGCTGATGCTGCCTTCCGGGAACAGACAAACCACTTCTCCCTGATTCAGCAGTTCACTGATGGTTTCCAGGGCGCGACGGCTGCCGGTGTTGGCAATCGGGATGCAGCCATACAGGCGGAATAACCATTTCAGGTACTTATGCTCATAGATGCTTTTGATGATCACAAAGCGAACCGGACGCGGACTGGCAATCTGCACAATCGCCCAGTCAATCCAGCTGATGTGATTCCCCAGCAGCAGGACACCACCGGTTGACGGGATATTCTGGATACCCTGAATATCGACTTTATAGCGCTGGCTGAGCAGGCCCTGGGCAATAAAACGCAGCAGGCTCTGCGGCATTTTACTGATGGTGTAAATGCAGCCGAGAACGGTCACCACGGCCATCAGATAGAGCAGATGTTTGCCATCGTAACCGAGTTCTGCCACCACCACGGTTAACACCAGGAAAGAGAGCATGGCAATGTTCTGGAACAGGTTGTTGCCGGCAATCACTTTACCGAGTTCATCTTCCCGGCTGTGGAACTGGATCAGTGCATTCAACGGGACAATGAACATACCGCCGGCGGTGCCGATCAGCAGAAAATCGAGGGCATACAGGGTGGTGCTGGTAAATTGCGGCAGCATGACCAGACCGGTGGCAACGCCGACAATACCCACCGGGATCAGGCTGGTGGCGATGTAATTGCGCGAGAAACGGGCCGCCAGCCAGGAGCCCAGCGCAATACCGAGGCCGGTACAGGCCAGCACGCCCTGCAGCACCAGCGTGTTTTCAATGCCGGCGGTCTCTTTGGCAAAGGCCGGAAAGGCGGCCAGTAAAACCTGACCCACCGCCCAGAACAGCGACAGACCGAGCACGGACAAGCGGATAACATCACGCTCCAGTACCGGCTGCAGTTCCTGATGAAATTGTTTTATATGCAGACTGTTTTTCCAGTCAAACGCCGGCATGGGTTCCGGATGCTCCAGCGTGGGCAGACGGTACAGCAGGGCTAATTCCAGCACGGTACAGCCCACCAGCATCCAGCCGGCCGGCGCCAGTGACTGCAGAATCGGCCCGCTGCTTTCGGTACCGGCCGGGAACCAGAGTTCAAATACCACGGTAAAAGCCACCGTGCCGGCCAGAATGGCAATAATCGAGACTGCCTGTACCGCACCATTGGCTTCGGCCAGATGGCTCTTGCCGAACAGGGCCTGAATGTAGCCATATTTGGCCGGAGAGTAGAAGGTCGCCTGTATCGCGAGCAGGAAAGTCATCACGAACGCAGGCCAGAACCACCCCTGGTAGTAACAGAGCGTGATCGCCAGTGTCAGGCCGACGGCTATCCAGGCCGACCAGCGCATGACCTTGTCTTTCGGATATTTGTCAGAGCTGAACCCGGCCGGCGCAAAAAACATGATGAACGGCAGCAGGATCAGGGCATTGACAATCGCCGTCAGGATCACCTGCTGTGAACCGTCATAAATCTTGAAGACCGTATTCTGAATAATGATTTTATGCCCGAGATCGACAAAGGCATTCATAAAGCCGGCCAGCAGAAAGGCGAGGGCGCCGCGCTGGCTGAGTAGTTTAAACATCAAGGAAGTCCTGATTTCCATCTAACAATCGCTATATCGTGAGTAATGGTATCGTTTTTTACAAACAGAATTGACCATGTTGCGTCAGTTACACCTCATGGTATCGTTTAACGATACTTTTATCGGGCGGAGAGCTTAATGAGTCAGACCCATACCCTGTTACAGACACTGAAAAAACAGTTACGGGCCCAGGGAAAAACCTACGCCGATGTGGCGCAGTTGCTGGGTTTAAGTGAAGCCTCGGTCAAGCGGCTGTTTGCCAGCCAGAGTTTCAGTCTGCAGCGGCTGGAACAGCTTTGCGACTGGTTACAGATTGAATTTGCCGAGCTGATGCAGCAGGCCCAGCAGCAGCCGCAACTGACCCAGCTGACCTTGCCGCAGGAACAGGAAATCGCGGCAGATCAGTTGTTGTTGCTGGTGGCGGTCAGTGTGATCAACGGTTTCACGTTTCAGGATCTGTTGTCGCACTATGCACTGACCGAACCGGAGTGCGTGCGCAAACTGGCCGCTCTGGATCGGTTGAAGATCATCGACCTGTTACCAGGTAACCGGATCCGGTTACGGCTGGCGACCCATTTCAGCTGGTTACCGGATGGTCCGATCCAGCGTTTTTTCCTGCAGCGGGTACAACAGGATTTTTTCCAGTCCCGTTTCGATAAAGAGACCGAAAAATTGCTGGTACTGAATGGCTTGCTCTGTAACAGCAGCAACCGCGAGCTGCAGCAGCTGATGACGCGCTGGTCGCGGGAATTCAGTGAGCTGACGCGGGGGGATCGCAGCCTGCCGATGGATGAGAAACACGGTACCACGCTGGTACTGGCCGTCCGGCAGTGGCGGCATGTCCTGTTTGACGAGATCAGTCGATCATCGGTGAGTAATGTTGTGGATAAATAGTGAGCGCATTCGGAAATTATCCTACCATTATCCACAATACTAGCCACATGATCCGCAATGATTGTGAAGATCCTGCGAACAAGATCTGGAGATCGATCCGCAAACGGGAGTAAAATAGAAAGTCTTTATAAAATGATCAGACAGGGGTGAAAAGTGACCGCTTCGCTATGGCAGCAATGCCTGACTCGGCTGCAGGAAGAATTACCATCCGGTGAGTTCGGCTTGTGGATCCGACCGCTTCAGGCTGAGTATGGTGATCGTTCGCTGACCCTCTATGCCGCTAACCGGTTTATTCTTGACTGGGTACGCGATAAATACCTGTTACGGATCAATAGTCTGTTTACCGAACTGTGTGGTGCCGATGCGCCAACGTTGCATTTTGCGGTGGGCCGTCGTCCGGCCGCAACCGGTGCTCCGGTGAGCACTGCGTCTGCGCCTGTGGCGGAAACGCGCAGTGAACCGGCGGTTACTGTCCCTTCCTGGAGCAGTAAACCGGATCTGGTGCCGGAAATTAACCACAAGAGCAACATCAACGAAACCTATACCTTTGATAATTTCGTTGAGGGTAAATCCAACCAGCTGGCGCTGGCGGCCGCGCATCAGGTAGCAGAAAACCCGGGCGGTGCCTATAACCCGCTGTTCCTGTATGGCGGTACCGGCCTGGGTAAAACCCACCTGTTGCACGCGGTGGGTAATGGTATCCGGGCGCGCAAGCCGAATGCCAAAGTGATCTACATGCAGTCCGAGCGTTTTGTGCAGGATATGGTGAAAGCATTGCAGAACAACGCGATTCAGGAATTCCAGCGTTATTACCGCAGTGTCGATGCGCTGCTGATCGACGATATTCAGTTTTTCGCCAAGAAAGAGCGTTCACAGGAAGAGTTCTTCCATACCTTCAATGCGCTGCTGGAAGGTAACCAACAGATCATTCTGACCTCCGACCGTTATCCGAAAGAGATCGACGGCGTGGAAGATCGTCTGAAATCCCGTTTCGGCTGGGGCTTAACCATTGCCATCGAACCGCCGGAACTGGAAACCCGCGTCGCGATCCTGATGCGCAAGGCCGAGGAGAACAAAATCCATCTGCCGCACGAAGTGGCTTTCTTTATTGCCAAGCGTCTGCGTTCCAACGTGCGTGAGCTGGAAGGGGCGCTGAACCGCGTGATCGCCAATGCCCGCTTTACCGGCAAGCCGATCAATATCGATTTCGTGCGTGAAGCGCTGCGCGACATGCTGGCACTGCAGGAAAAACTGGTTACCATCGAAAATATCCAGAAAACGGTCGCCGAATATTACAAAATCAAAGTGGCGGATCTGCTCTCCAAGCGCCGTTCACGCTCGGTGGCGCGTCCGCGTCAGCTGGCGATGGCACTGGCGAAGGAACTGACCAACCACAGCCTGCCGGAAATCGGTGATGCCTTTGGTGGCCGCGACCATACCACTGTGCTGCACGCCTGCCGTAAAATTGCCGAGTTGCGCGAAGAGAGTAATGATATTAAAGAAGATTACTCGAATCTGATCCGAACCCTTTCCTCTTAATCGCGGGAGAAACAGTCCATGCAATTTTCCATTAGCCGTGACAGTCTGCTGCGGCCGTTGCAGTTGGTATCCGGTTCTATCGGCGGTCGTCCGACACTGCCGATCCTGAGTAACGTGCTGTTAAATGCGACCGAGCAACGTCTGTCACTGACCGGTACCGATCTTGAAGTGGAAATGATTGGTCTGGTGCCGTTAGCCGGTGCCGTGACCGCCGGCAGTGTCACCACGCCGGCCCGCAAACTGCTGGATATCTGTCGTGGTTTGCCGGATGGCGCTCAGCTGGATTTTGTGCTGGAAGGCGAACGTCTGATTCTGCGCTCCGGCCGCAGCCGCTATTCGCTCTCGACCTTGCCGGCCGCGGATTACCCGAATATTGAGGAATGGAACTCGGTACTCGAGTTCGATATCAGTCAGCAGGAACTGAAACGCCTGATGGAGGCCACGCAGTTCTCGATGGCCAGCCAGGATGTGCGTTTCTATCTGAATGGCATGCTGTTCGAAACCAGCGGTCAGGGTTTGCGTACGGTAGGAACGGACGGTCACCGTCTGGCTACCTGCCGCCGTGAAGTGCTGAGTGAGCCGCAGGCCGATCATCAGGTGATTCTGCCGCGGAAAGGGGTGCTGGAGCTGGCGCGTTTGCTGGAAAATGACGATCGCACCATCCGTCTGCAGATTGGCCAGAACAACCTGCGCGCTGAAGCGGAAGGGTTCATTTTTACCTCCAAACTGGTGGATGGCCGCTTCCCGGATTACCGCCGGGTATTCCCGCGTCAAAGTGACAAGATTCTGATTGCCGAACGCGAACTGCTGAAACAGGCATTTTCACGTGCGGCGATCCTTTCCAATGAAAAATTCCGTGGTGTGCGGTTGCATCTGAAAACCAACTTGCTGCACATTACCGCCAACAATCCGGAACAGGAAGAAGCCGAAGAGCTGATCGATGTACAGTATGATGGCCCTGAGCTGGAAGTCGGATTTAACGTCTCCTATGTGCTCGACGTGCTGAATGCGTTAAAATGTGAGCAGGTGAAGTGGTACCTGACGGACGCAAACAGCAGCGCTCTGGTGGAAGATGCCGGTAATGACGATGCGCAGTATGTCGTCATGCCGATGCGTCTGTAGACCGCATGCTGCACAAGCTGCAGATCCAACATTTTCGTAATCTCGGCCAGGCGGAAATATATCCGTCTGGCGGGATGAACCTGCTGTTAGGGCTGAATGGCAGTGGCAAATCCAGCGTGCTGGAAGCGATCCATTACCTCAGCCTTGGCCGTTCATTCCGCACTCATCTCACCAACCGTGTGATCATGCAGGGGGAGAAAGCGTTTACGCTTTTCGCCCAGCTGCAATTGGATGACCAGTCGGTTAACGTTGGGTTGCGCAAAGACCGGCAGGGCGATACGCAGCTGAAGATCGGCGGCAAGAGTGCCGATAAACTGGCACAACTGGCGAGCTTGTTACCACTGCAGTTGATCCATCCGGAAGGGTATAATCTGCTGACCGGCGGACCACAACAACGTCGTGCGTTTGTCGACTGGGGCGTGTTTCACGTGGAACAGGCTTTTTTCCCGCTCTGGGGGAAAGTGCGGCGTCTGCTGAAACAGCGTAATGCGTTGTTGCGCCAATCCAGTCACTATGCGCCGCTGGCCTACTGGGATCAGCAACTGGCTGAATTCAGCCAGGCACTCAGTGTATTCCGGCAACAATATTGTCAGGCTTTGCTGCCGCTGGTGCAGCAGATCTGTCAGGAGTTGTTGCCCGAATATACTTTTCAGGCCACCTTTTATGCCGGGTGGCAGCAGGAGCAGGAACTGGCTTCGCTTCTGCAGGAAGGATTTGAGCGTGACCGCCAGTTGGGTCACACCGCAGTGGGTCCGCACCGGGCAGATTTACGGCTGCGGGCGGAAGGGGTCCCGGTACAGGATTTACTGTCCCGGGGACAGCTCAAGTTACTGGTGTGTGCCTTGCGTCTGGCGCAGGGGTTATATCTGCGGCAGCACAGTGAGAAAACCTGCCTGTTTCTGATTGATGATTTCGCATCAGAGCTGGATGCGGAGAAACGCTATGTTCTGGCAAAACGGTTGCAGCAATGTGAGTCACAGGTGTTTATCACCGCCATTGACCAGCAACCACTGCAGGGCATGATGCAAGAATTTGATTGCCGTCTGTTTCACGTGAAACAGGGCAACATCACCGAATAGTCGATAATGCGAGAATAAACATGAGCGAGAATACTTACGACTCCTCGAGTATTAAGGTACTGAAAGGGCTGGATGCGGTACGCAAACGTCCTGGTATGTATATCGGGGATACCGACGACGGTACAGGTCTGCACCATATGGTATTCGAGGTGATGGATAACTCCATCGACGAAGCACTGGCGGGTTATTGCACTGAGATCGTGACACGTATTCATGAGGATGGTTCCGTTTCCGTGCGCGATAATGGCCGTGGTATCCCGGTCGATATGCACAAAGAGGAAGGCCGTTCCGCTGCGGAAGTGATCATGACCGTGCTGCACGCCGGTGGTAAGTTTGATGACAACTCCTACAAGGTCTCCGGCGGTCTGCACGGTGTGGGTGTGTCCGTGGTGAACGCGCTGTCCGACAAACTGCTGCTGACTATCAACCGTAACGGCAAAGTCCACCAGCAAACCTATTTCCTGGGTGAGCCGGAAGCGCCACTGGCCGTGGTCGGTGAGTGCGATGGCAATACCGGTACCGAAATCCGTTTCTGGCCAAGCCCGTCCATTTTCTCGGATGTGACTTTCCGCTATGAAATTCTGGCGCGCCGTTTCCGCGAACTGTCGTTCCTGAACTCAGGTGTGTCGATCCGCCTGATTGATGAGCGTGATGGCCGTGAAGATCATTTCCACTATGAAGGTGGTATCCGTGCCTTCGTGGAATACCTGAACCAGAACAAAACCCCAATCCATCAGAAAGCCTTCTATTTCGTGCTGGAGCGTGAAGACGGCATCGCGGTGGAAGTGGCAATGCAGTGGAATGATGCCTATCAGGAAAACGTCTACTGCTTTACCAACAACATTCCGCAACGTGACGGTGGTACCCACCTGGCCGGTTTCCGTGCTGCGCTGACCCGTACGCTGAACAACTACATGGATAAAGAGGGTTACAGCAAAAAAGCGAAAACCTCCGCGTCCGGTGATGATGCGCGTGAAGGTCTGACCGCAGTGATTTCGGTGAAAGTGCCGGATCCGAAATTCTCTTCCCAGACCAAAGACAAGCTGGTGTCTTCCGAAGTGAAGACGGCGGTGGAACAGGCGATGGGCGAAAAGCTGGATGAATACCTGCTGGAAAACCCGGGTGAAGCCAAAGTCATCGTCGGCAAGATCATCGATGCGGCACGGGCGCGTGAAGCGGCACGTAAAGCACGTGAAATGACCCGCCGTAAAGGCGCGCTGGATATCGCCGGTCTGCCGGGCAAACTGGCGGATTGTCAGGAACGTGACCCGGCTCTGTCTGAACTGTACATCGTGGAAGGTGACTCTGCGGGTGGTTCTGCGAAGCAGGGCCGTAACCGCAAATATCAGGCGATTCTGCCACTGAAAGGCAAGATCCTGAACGTCGAGAAAGCGCGTTTCGACAAGATGCTCTCTTCACAGGAAGTGGGCACCCTGATCACCGCACTGGGCTGTGGTATCGGCCGTGACGAATACAATCCGGATAAAATGCGTTACCACAACGTCATCATCATGACCGATGCGGACGTCGACGGTGCGCACATCCGTACACTGCTGCTGACCTTCTTCTACCGCCAGATGCCGGAAATCATCGAACGTGGCTATGTCTATATTGCGCAGCCGCCTTTGTACAAAGTGAAGAAAGGCAAGCAGGAGCAGTACATCAAAGATGAAGATACGCTGTTGGAATATCAGACCACACTGGCACTGGATGGCGCCGAGCTGCATGTGAATGATTCCGCTCCGGCGATCTCTGGCGCCCAGCTGGAGAAACTGGTGCTGGAATACCGTTCCGCCCAGCACCTGATTACACGCCTGTCTCGTCGTCTGCCGGAAGCGGTACTGCAACAGCTGCTGTGCATGCCGGTATTGAATGCAGAGCTGCTGCGTGATGAAACCCAGGCCAAGGCATGGGTTGCGCAGCTGCAAAGCAATCTGGATGAGCAGGGCAACAATGGCTCGCAATATGTACTGTCCGTACATCGCCATGCCGAGCACGGTGTCTATCTGCCTCAGATCCTGCTGCGTCAGCACGGGGTGGAAAAACACTACCAGCTGGGCTTCGAGTTCCTGAGCTCGGCGGAATATCAGCAGATCGTCAGCATCGGTCAGCAGATCTCCAACCTGATTGAGCCGACCGGCTTCCTGAAACGCGGTGACAAGGTGCGTCCGGTAGCCAGCTTCGAAGAAGCGCTGCAGATCCTGCTGGATGAAGGTAAACGCGGTCTGTATATCCAGCGCTATAAAGGGCTGGGTGAGATGAACCCGGACCAGCTGTGGGAAACCACGATGGATCCGATGACACGTCGTATGTTGCAGGTGACGGTTGAAGATGCGATTGCCGCCGACCAGCTGTTTGCCACGCTGATGGGCGATAACGTGGAGCCGCGGCGTGAATTTATCGAAAGCAATGCGCTGAAAGTGGCCAATCTCGACGTATAAACTACCGCTTAATTAGCGAAAATGAATAAACCCCGGGGATCACATCTCTGGGGTTTTTTTATACAGAAATGCAAGAGGAGACTAACGCTGCAAAGGGATGGTCTATAGTTAAACAGGTGCCTCTATTGGCTCCTGATTTATGGTGAGGGCATGTGAACAGATATAAGGGCAAACGGGATGCGTTATTGGCTCAATATGTTGTTGCTGTCATTCGCCGGCTATTGTCCGGCTTCAGAGTTGGTGATTTACACCTGGGAGTACTATCTCGCTCCGGAGGTGAAATCCCGCTTTGAGCAGGAAACCGGGGTCCATATCAAGGAAGTGAATTATGACAGCGATGAAGCCCGTAATCGTCTGTTAGCCGGTGGCTATCCGCCGGAGTTTGATATCGTTTCTATCGATAGTCTGTCGCTGAACGATCCCGCCTGGCGAAAGCTTTTCATTCCGATGCCTGCTGCAGTCAGAACACAGAATCCGGCAATTGATCCGGCATTGACCGCCCGTTGTGGTGATCTGGCTGTCCCCTATATGTGGGGTTCACTGGGGATCGCGTACCGCCGGAGTCAGGTCTCTGAACCCATTACCCGCTGGCAACAGTTGTTCACGCCGGAACCGGGACTGGCAGGTCGCATCGTGATGGTGGATGACACGTTTGATCTGATTTCTGTGGCGTTAAAAGCCGCCGGCTTTTCGATCAATACCCACTCGGAAGCAGAGTTACAGGCAGCCTATCAGTTACTGCGCAAACAGCGTCCCTTCGTTGCAACCTATCAGCTTTCTTTTGCGGCCCTGGCAGACGAACAGTGGGGAAAAAAGATTGCCGCCGCGATGGTTTACAGCGGCGATTTTAATGTTGTCCGGCAGTATTCCGAATATGACGACTGGGTTTATGTTGTGCCGGACGAGGGGTCGCCGCTCTGGCTGGACTGCATGTCGGTACTGAAAACCAGCCAGCATCAAAACGAGGCGAAGCGTTTTCTGCAATTTCTGACCCGGCCCGATATTGCGCTGCTTAACGGACAAGCCATGGGGTTCACTCCGGCGTTGAAGAAGCACTATCTGCCGAATGCAATACAGGGCAACAGCATCATTTATCCTCCGGCAAAACAGCTGCAGCGCTCGGAGTTTTATAACGCCGATGTGAGCAGCAGTGAACTGCGTCATGCCATCTATTTCTCGGTGCTGAAATGAAAGGGCTGGGCAGGAAACTATTACTCGCACTGCTGCCGGTTGTCATTCTGCCGTTGCTGGCGCTTGGCGTGCAAAGCATGATGAAGCTGGGCGATATGGCTAACCGTCATATGGAATTACGCTTGACCAGTATGGCCACCACCATCAACGAACACCTTAGTGGTGAACTGCGGCGGAATATGGTGGAGCTGACACAGTTACCTAACGCGGAAGCCCTGATCGCGTATCTGGCGACCGAAGTGACAGGAACCCAGAAAGTGTATATGGGGATCCGGGTCCAGCGCATGTTTCATCAATTACTGGTCAGTAATAAAGGATTTCTGCAGCTAAGCCTGCTCAGTCCGGAGAACAAGGCATTACTGCGCGTTGGTGAGGGCATCAATCCCTTCGATGACATAGCGCCGAGTAATCAGACATTTATGCAGCACTGGGCTGAACAGGCCGGGGCAAAAGAGCAGTTCGATTATCTGATGTATTCACCCGAGATCGGCGAATTTGTTTATAAACAGGGCTACCGGTTTACGGCTTCCGGACCGGAGATCTCCCGGAATGGTGATGTAATCCGGCAATACAGCCTGATCCTGACGTATTCGCTGCGCAAATTCGGCGAAATGTTTTTGAGGCAGCAGGAACAGCAGGGGATCTATTTATTGCTACTGGATAAATCGAATACCTTTATTGCCGGCAGAACTCCGCTTGGCTGGCGCAGTGGTAACCAGGATACGGATGAAGTGGTTCTGCCGGAAGGCGAGTTTCTTGTCCGCCGCCTGCCGTTAGATGATGGTCTTGTTCTGGAGGCGTTGATTCCGAAAAAACTGATGACGGCAGAGGCGACAGAACTGCGCCTCACCACTGCGATCTGGCTGGTCATCAGTTGCCTGATTCTGCTGGCGTTACTGCATGTTGTGCTGAAGCGTCTGATCCCGAATCCGGTCAGTAATCTGCGGGATTTGATGAAACAGGTGGCAACGCATGAAATCAGCGAGATCAATTCGGTGCCGTCCAAAGATGAAATGGATGAGCTGCATAACCATTTCGCCGGCATGTTCAGTCAGCTGGAGGTTTCCAAACGTGAGCTGGAGCGGGCCGCGTTTATTGATCCCCTGACCGGGATCGGTAACCGCGCTGCCTTTATCCGGTGTCTGCAAAATATGGTGGAGCGGCATCACAAGCAGCAAACCTGTTTTTATCTGGCACAACTGAAGCTGCATAACCTGACCTGGATTAATAATACGTTTGGTGCCAAAACCGGTGATCAGGCATTGCAACTGATGAGTCATATCCTGCAGCAATTACTGCATGAGCACACCCAGGCAAATGCCCGCTGTGTTTGTCTGGCGCGCTCTGGGTCGGATGAATTTATTTTTTCTATTCCCTGTTATACGGGAGAACCAGGCCAGAACACACTGGTATTGCCGGATGCCAATACGCTTTGCGAACAGCTGGCGGCCAGATTGAGCCAGCCGGTCATGCTGGGCAGCTATGCCATCAAACTGCGTTTCAGTGCCGGTATTGTCCGCTTTCCGGATATCGCCAACAGTGTTGAAGAGCTGATGGAGGGGGTGAGTAAAGCCCGGCGGCAGGCGAGCCGTTATCAGGGGAATCACTGGCTGCAACTGGACAATACCATGGTGCAGCATATCCGCGAGGACAAATGGCTGGAATCGGAACTGCGGGACGCGATAGCCGGGCAGCAATGCTTTGTTGTTTATCAGCCGCAGTACGACATTCACAGCGGACATATTGTCGGTGCCGAGGTGTTACTCCGCTGGCGGCATCCGTCATATGGTATGGTGCCGCCGGATCGGTTTATTCCGATAGCCGAAGTCTCCGGCCAGATCATGGAAATTGACCTCTGGGTTCTGGAACAGGCCTGCCGCTGTCTGGACAAACTGACGACCAGAGGGATCGCGGACTTTCGTCTGGCGGTGAATGCTTCCGGTACGGAGCTGTCCAATCCGGCCTATCCCGAGGCCGTACAGAGTATGCTGCAGCGCTATAAGATCCCGCCGCACCGCTTTGGTATCGAGATCACGGAAACCGCGATTGTGGAACTGGATGAGGTGGCGCGGGTGATGGTCCGGACACTGAAAGAAATTGGCGTCGAAATTGAACTGGATGATTTCGGCACCGGTTATACCTCGCTCAGTCATCTGACCAATTTACAGCTGGATGTTTTAAAAATCGATCGTTCCTACATCATGCAGCTGGAGAGTAATCCCAAACTGGTCGATTCCATCCTGCAATTGGCGGATGCGTTTTCATTGCGGGTCATTGCTGAAGGGGTGGAGACGATAGAACAGCTCAAGCTGTTGCAGCAAAAGAGATGTCATATGGCGCAGGGGTATCTGCTGTCGAAACCGGTCACCGAGGAGGAGCTGATCGCGTTGCTGTTTGCCGACAGTCTGGCGGAGGGTGAATGAGATAAAGGAGGTGCCGGCCTGACTGCGCCTGACCGGCATTCCCGATACAACCTTACAGCGCGTTGATCACCTGCTGCAATATCGCAATACCCTGTTTCACTTTCTCTTCCGGCTGGGCGTAATTGAGGCGGATGCACTCATACTGGTGACGCCAGTTCTTATCCGGCAGACCAGGGAAGAAATAATGCCCCGGTACGATAATCAGCCCTTGTTGTTTCAGTTTTTCATACAGTTCCTGAGAAGAAACGCTGAGCCCTTCAAACCATAACCACAGGAAGAGCGCACCCTCCGGTTTATGGATCCGCAGTTTGGGCGCGGGGATCGCTTCCTGCAACCAGTGGACAGCCTGTTCCGCTTTCTGCTGATAGAACGGGGCGATGATATCGGCACTGTGCTTCAGAATATCGCCGGATTCCACCCAGCGTTGCATCAGCGCCGGGCCAATACCACTCGGCGCCAGATTGATGATGCCGGAAATATTGCTCAGCGCCTGAATGATCTTCTGATCCGCGATCACGATACCACAGCGCAGACCCGGCAAGCCCAGCTTGGACAAGCTCATGCACAGGATGGTGTTATGGTTCCAGAACGGATTGACTTCACTGAAGATGATGTGCGGAAACGGTGTGCCGTAGGCATTATCAATGATCAGCGGAATATTTTTCGCCTGGGCAATTTCATCCAGCTTGATGATCTCTTCGTCAGTCAGCACGTTCCCGGTCGGATTGGTCGGCCGGGAGACGCAGATCATGCCGATGTCATCACCAACCTCTAACGCATCAAAGTCGACCCGGTATTTGAACAGCCCGTTATCCAGGAAATCGATATGCGGCTTGCAGGCGACGAACTGATCTTCGGCCAGACCACCATCGGCATAACCGATATATTCCGGCGCCAGCGGAAACAGCACTTTTTTCTTTTTGCCATCCGCGTAATCGCCGGCCAGCAGGTTGAACAGGTTGAAGAAGGCGCTCTGACTGCCGTTGGTGAGGGCAATATTGTCGGCAGTGATATTCCAGCCGTACTCGCGCCGGAACAACCCGGCCAGCGCCTGACGGAAACCGTCATGACCCTGCGGGCCGTCATAATTCAGCATGGCCTGCAGCAGGGCACCATCATCCAGCCGTTGCTGTGTTTCCTGCCGGAACAATTCGACCATTTGCGGAATCGCCGCCGGATTGCCGCCACCCAGCATGATGGCTTCCGGGTTTTTCAGACCTTCATTCAAATCATCCATCAACTGGCTGATACCAGCCAGGCGTGTGAATTTTTCGCCAAACTGTGAAAATTGCATATCTATGTCTCGACACTAACCCTGCGTTTCACGTGAAACATTAACGGGAACAGAAAAAATAAGGCCCGGAGAACCGGGCCTTGAATCATGTGCAGCGACCGGTTATTGCTGCAATAACGAAATATCCGCCGCCTGCAGGAACAGGGCTTGCAGACGCGCCAGCAGTGTCAGACGGTTCAGCTTCAGCGCTTCGTCATCCGCCATTACCATGACTTTATCGAAGAAAGTATCAACCGCTTCGCGCAATGCTGCCAGTTCGGTCAGTGCCAGCTGATATTCGCCATGGGCAAACAGAGGCATCAGTTTGGTTTCCATAGCTGCAACCTGCTGTGCCAGCACCTGTTCTGCCGGATCCTGCAGCAGAGCGGTATCGACGTTCTCTTTCAGCTTGCCGTCAAACTTCGCCAGAATGTTGCTGACGCGTTTGTTAGCCGCAGCCAGTGCTTCGGCTGCATCCAGCGTACGGAAATGGCTCACCGCTTTCACGCGCGCATCAAAGTCAGCCGGACGGGTCGGACGACGCGCTAGCACGGCCTGAATCACGTCCACCGCGATACCGGCTTCCTGATAGGAGGCACGGAAACGGCCCAGCATGAAATCAACCACTTCTTCCACAACGGCTTTATTGCTGATTTTGCCATCGTAAAGTTCAGCCGCTTTGCTCACCAGCGTCACCAGATCCAGATCCAGCTGTTTTTCCACGATGATACGCAGGGTACCAATCGCGGCGCGACGCAGCGCGAACGGATCTTTATCACCCTTCGGTGCCTGACCAATACCGAAGATACCGGCGAGGGTATCCAGCTTGTCAGCGATCGCGACCGCGCAGGCGACCAGACCGTTAGGCAGTTCGTCACCAGCAAAACGTGGCATGTACTGCTCGTTCAGTGCCACCGCGACATCTTCCGCTTCGTGGTCATGACGCGCATAGTGCATGCCCATCACGCCCTGCGTATCGGTGAATTCCATCACCATGTTGGTCATCAGGTCACATTTGGACAGCAGACCGGCACGGGTCGCGTGTTCCACGTCAGCACCGATTTGCGCGGCGATGAACGCAGACAACTCGGCGATACGCACAGACTTGTCTTTCAGCGTGCCCAGCTGTTGCTGGAACAGCACGGTGTCCAGACTTTCCAGACGGGAAGCCAGGGTGTGTTTCTTGTCAGTATTGAAGAAGAACTCGGCATCGGACAGGCGAGGGCGAACCACACGTTCGTTCCCCTGAATGATCTGGGTCGGGTCTTTTGATTCGATGTTGCTGACGAAGATGAAGTTTGGCAGCAGTTTGCCGTTGCTGTCATACACCGGGAAGTATTTCTGGTCACCCTTCATGGTGTGCACCAGTGCTTCGGCCGGTACCGCCAGGAATTTTTCTTCGAAAGTCGCCGTCAGGATCACTGGCCATTCCACCAATGAAGTCACTTCTTCCAGCAATGCCTCTTCGATATCCGCGATACCGCCCAGTTGCTGCGCCGCTGCTTCGGCACCGGCTTTGATGAAAGCTTTACGCGCTTCGTAATCGGCCTGTACCTTGCCTTTTTCCAGCAGTAAAGCAGGGTATTGATCGGCATGGCTGATTTCAAACTGCGCTTCACCCATGAAACGGTGACCGCGGATGATACGGGCTGACTGCAGACCTAATACCTCGCCGGCCACCAGTTCGCCACCGAACAGCATACACAGGGTGTGTACCGGACGGATGAACTGGGTGCGTTTCGCGCCCCAGCGCATTGGTTTCGGAATCGGCAGACCAGCCAGCGCGGCAGCAACCATCGCCGGCAGCAGCTCGGTGGTTGGCAGACCGGCTACATTCGCGCGGTAAACCAGCCATTCGCCTTTGTCGGTAGCCAGACGTTCCGCCTGCGCTACTTCGATACCGTTGGATTTGGCCCAGCCAGCAGCGGCTGGTGTCGGGTTACCGGCGGCATCAAACGCAGCGGCAACGGCCGGACCGCGTTTCTCAACCTGCTTGTCGGCCTGCTTGTCGGCCAGCGCCGCCACTTTCAGTGCCAGACGGCGGGGAGCGGCAAACCACTGCACGCCCTGATGCGCCAGACCGGCTTTGTCCAGTTCGGCAGTAAAGTTATCAGCAAACGCCTGCGCCAGTTTACGCAATGCTTTTGGTGGCAGCTCTTCGGTGCCAAGTTCAATCAAAAAGTTTTCTGTTGCCATTTGCTTATACCTTTACGCTTTGGTTGCATTGCACATCGGGAAGCCGAGACGTTCACGCGCGGCGTAATAAGCTTCCGCCACCGCTTTGGACAACGTCCGGATCCGCAGGATGTAGCGCTGACGTTCGGTCACCGAAATCGCGTGACGGGCGTCGAGCAGGTTAAAGGCATGTGCCGCTTTCAGAATACGTTCGTAAGCCGGCAATGGCAGTGGTTGTTCCAGACCGAGCAGGTGCTGACACTCTTTTTCACACTGATCGAACAGCTGGAACAGGAATGGCACGTCAGCGTGCTCAAAGTTGTAGGTAGACTGTTCCACTTCGTTCTGGTGGAACACGTCACGGTAGGTGACTTTACCCAGCGGACCGTCAGCCCAGACCAGATCGTACAGACTGTCCACGCCCTGAATGTACATGGCCAGACGTTCCAGACCGTAAGTGATTTCACCGGTGACCGGTGAACATTCCAGACCACCGACTTGCTGGAAGTAGGTGAACTGCGTCACTTCCATCCCGTTCAGCCACACTTCCCAGCCCAGACCCCAGGCGCCCAGCGTCGGGTTTTCCCAGTTATCTTCCACGAAACGGATATCGTGGACCAGCGGGTCAAAACCCAGCTCACGCAGCGAACCGAGATACAGTTCCTGGATATTGTCTGGTGACGGTTTCAGAATGACCTGAAACTGGTAATAGTGTTGCAGACGGTTCGGGTTTTCACCGTAGCGACCATCGGTCGGACGACGGGATGGCTGCACGTAGGCGCAGTTCATCGGCTCCGGACCAATGGAACGTAAGAAAGTCATCGGATGTGAAGTACCAGCGCCCACTTCCATGTCGAGCGGTTGTGAAATGACACAACCCTGGCGGGCCCAGTAATCTTGCAGGGATAAAATGAGTCCCTGAAATGTTTTAATATCAAATTTCTGCATGATAGATAATACGCTTGATTAGTCAGTGAATACTGAGCGGATAAACTGAAGAAGTATAACCCCGTAAACGGCGGGAATATAGGCAAATTCCACCCATGGAGCGAGAATGGAACGACATTGTGCCTGGATCATGACAGATCCCGACTATATTGCTTACCACGACCAGCACTGGGGGCGTCCGGAATATGATGATCGGAAGCTGTTTGCCATGCTGTGTCTGGAAGGACAGCAGGCCGGACTCTCCTGGCTGACCATCCTGAAACGCATGCCTGATTATCATGCGCTGTTTGCCGGTTTTGAACCGTCGGTACTGGCGGCGTTTGATGAAACGCGGGTGAATGAACTGATGTCCGATCAAAGAATTATCCGTAACCGGTTAAAGATTCAGGCCGTTATCCAGAATGCCCGGGCCTATCTGGCGCTACAGCAACAGGGCATTTCATTTTCTGAATGGATCTGGCAGTTTGTCGGTGGTCAACCCGTCGTCAATCACTGGCAGCAAAGCAGTGAGGTGCCGGCTGTGACACCACAGGCGGAAGCCATGTCTAAGGCACTGAAAAAAGCGGGCTTTAAATTTGTCGGTCCGACCATCTGTTATGCTTATATGCAGGCGGTCGGGATGGTGAACGATCACCTGATTGACTGCCCGTGGCACAGTCTGTGTAGCCCCCGCATTCCTGATTAGAAAGGCGAAATATGTCGGAGAATTTACCGTTCCACGTTCACCCTAAAACACCTTTGCCTCCACCCCGGGCATTGGTACCGCTGGAGCCGGTGCTGGCGATGCAGCTGGATGGCAATGGGCGTTACCACAAACTGTCGGCAGGGGGGACGGTGCCGGCGGAGCGCTGCTGGCTGCATCTGGATTATTCCGCAGACAGTGCCAAGGCGTGGTTGAATACCTCGCCGCTGGTACCGGATGTTATCCGGCATGCGCTGCTGGGCGAAAGTAACCGGCCGAAACTGGTCAAGGTGAATAACGGGTTACAGCTGACACTACGTGGGATCAATCATAACGAAGGTCAGCGTCCGGATCACATGGTGGCAATCCGGTTTTATATTACCGATCAGCTGATTATTTCCACGCGGCATCGCCGCGTGTATGCCGTGGAGCAGGTCGTGCGCAATCTGCGGCAGGGGCTGGGGCCCAAATCGACCGCCGACTGGCTGGTCGATGTCTGTGAAAATCTGGCGGAACAGGCCGGAGATTTTATTGATGAGCTCATGGACAAGATTGTCCGGCTGGAAGATGACATTCTGGAACACCGCATTCCGTCACGGCGGGAACTGGTGGAAATCCGCCGGCAGCTGATCGTGTTACGCCGCTATCTGGCGCCACAGCGAGATGTGTTCGGCCGGCTGGCAAATGAGAAAATCAGCTGGCTGGATAAGGAAGATCACCGCCATCTGCAGGACATCGCCGATCGTATGGGGCGCTGGCTGGAAGATCTGGATGCCAGTATTGCCCGTACCTCGTTGCTGGCGGATGAAATCAATGCCTTGATGACTGAGGCGATGAACCGGCGAACCTATATTATGTCATTGTTTGCAATGATCTTTTTACCCTTATCCTTTTTTTCCGGGTTACTCGGTGTCAATCTGGGCGGCATTCCGGGGAACACTTCGCCGTGGGGATTTGCCTGTTTCTGTCTGCTGTTGCTGCTGGTTGCCGGGAGTATTTGGTCATGGCTGAAACTGCGGAAATGGCTGTAGTCAGCACATCATGTTATTTCTTTATGCTTTTTTTGGATAATCAAAGCGAATCTATTTAGTTCAGTTCAGAAGGGGATTCCGGCAATTTACCTGCAAAAGTATGTAACCGGAGTTCGCCATGAAAAAAGCAGTGTTGTCAGCGCTCGGAGTGCTGAGTCTCTTAGTCGCGCCACACCTGATGGCGGAAGAAGTGAAATTACTGAATGTGTCTTACGATCCAACCCGGGAACTGTATCAGGAATACAACCAATACTTCTCTCAGTACTGGCAGCAGCAGCACGGTGATACGGTTAAGGTAAACCAGTCTCATGGTGGCTCCGGCAAGCAGGCGCGGTCGGTGATTGAAGGTCTGAATGCCGATATCATCACGCTGGCGCTGGCGCAGGATATCAATAAAGTGGCACAGCAGGGTCTGGTTGCCACTGACTGGGAAAGCAAGCTGCCGAATCATGCCTCACCATTCACTTCTACTATTGTGTTTCTGGTACGCAAGGACAATCCGAAACAGATTAAAGACTGGGATGACCTGATCCGTCCGGATGTGGAAGTGGTCACGGCAAACCCAAAAACCTCCGGTGGTGCGCGCTGGAACTACATGGCTGCCTGGGGGTATGCGCTGCATAAAACTGGCAATGAGCAAGGTGCCCGGGATTTTGTCAGCCGGTTATATCGTAATGTCAAAGTGCTGGATTCCGGGGCGCGGGCTTCGACCACCAGTTTCGTAGAGCGCGATCTGGGGGATGTACTGATTGCCTGGGAAAACGAAGCCTATCTGGTACTGAATGAACTGGGTAAAGACCGCTTCGAATTGATCATGCCTTCCGAGTCGATCCTGGCCGAGCCGCCGGTTGCCGTCGTGGAAAAAATCGCGAAAAAGCATGGTACTGAGGCGGTGGCCAAGGCCTATGTGGAACAGCTCTATTCCGATGATGCACAACGGATTGCGGCTAAGCATTACTATCGTCCTGGCAACCCGGAAATTGCCAAAGAATTCGCCAGCCAGTTTGCACCGGTAAAATTATTTACCATCCGCGATCTGGAGGGTAACTGGGATAGCGCGCAACAGAAGCATTTTGCCAATGGCGGAATCTTTGATCAGTTATATCAACCCGGATTATAAATTTACCGTCAGCCTGTGTAGCGCCTCACGCCAGTGGGGCCTGCTGTCGTTTCAAGAGTATCTGCTATGAATAATATTCTGCTTGTTCCCGGTTTGCATGATTCCGGTCCGCAGCACTGGCAAACGCTGTGGCATCAGCAACATCCGCACTGGCTGCGAGTGGCGCAGTCGGACTGGACCACACCGGATTTGCTGCGCTGGGCACAACCGGTGATTGAACAGCTTGCGAACAGCCAGCAGCCACTGACGCTGGTGGCGCACTCGTTCGGCTGTCTGGCCAGTCTGTATGCGGCACGACAGCTACCGGAGAAAGTCAGTTCTTTATTTCTGGTTGCGCCAGCTGACCCCGATTTACTGGGGGTTCAGGAGGCGTTAATTAATCATCCGGCAGCAGCAACGGGCCGCATCATCGCGAGCAGCAATGATCCGTGGATGCCGCTGGATCGGGTCTGTTTCTGGAGTCAGCGCTGGCGGTTGCCATTCAGCCTGCTGGGGCCGCTGCGTCACATCAATGCTGAGTCCGGGCATGGCTCATGGGCGGAAGGATTGGCTCTGTTACGCTGGCATTGCCAGTTACAGGATGAAGCGGTCTGTGCATTAAAATAGCCGCTATATCCAAAAAATGGATATAGATTGCTTTTTTTCTTATTTGTTTTACGGCACAACAGACTGAAGAATACGCATAAAGCGATGTGAAATGCATCGTACTGTGAGGAAATAGTCCATGCGTTTTCGATCTCGTTCTGTCTTGCCGGGTTTTGCACCGACACTGGGGTTCAGTTTGCTGTATCTGAGCCTGATGGTCTTACTGCCCTTATCTGCGCTGGTGTTATACAGCCTGACCAAACAGGAACTGAGCCAGTTCTGGCATGTTGTCAGCAGCCCGCGGGTTATCGCGTCCTATAAACTGAGTTTTGGTGCCTCGGCCGTTGCCGCATTACTGAATACCATCTTCGGTTCCATTATCGCGTGGATACTGGTGCGTTATCAGTTTTTCGGAAAACGCATAATGGATGCACTGATCGACCTGCCGTTTGCCATGCCAACGGCCGTGTCCGGCATTGCCTTATCGGCTATCTATGCGGGCAATGGCTGGATTGGACAGTTCTTTGCTCCCTTCGGTATCAAGCTGGCGTTTAATCCCGTTGGTATCGTGATTGCGCTGACCTTTATCGGATTACCGTTTGTGGTGCGTACCATGCAGCCGGTGCTGAAAGAGCATGAGCGTGAACTGGAAGAAGCTGCAGCCTGTCTGGGTGCCAGTCGCTGGACAACGTTCCGCCGTATCATTTTTCCGGCCATGGTGCCTTCAGCTTTAACCGGATTTGCACTGGCATTTGCCCGTGCGGTCGGCGAATACGGCTCGGTGATTTTTATTGCCGGTAACCTGCCGATGGTATCGGAAATTGCACCGCTGATGATCATGAGTCACCTGGAAGAGTATGACTACGCCGGCGCTGCCGCGATAGCCACGGTGATGTTGGCGGTCTCTTTTGCTCTGTTACTGCTGATTAACCAGTTGCAAGCCTGGAGCTGGCAGCGTCTGGGAGGAACCCGTTAATGACCTCGATTACATCTGAACCGCGCTGGGTTCGTTATCTGCTGATATTGCTGGGGGCGGGCTGGTTTGCGGCACTGCTGCTGTTGCCACTCGCTGTCGTGTTTACTCAGGCGCTGGCAAAAGGTCTTGCATTCTTCTGGCAAAGTCTGGTGGATACTGATGCGCTGGCAGCGTTGCGGCTAACGCTGTTTACCGTGATTTGCTCGGTGCCGCTGAATATCCTGTTCGGATTAACGGCTGCCTGGGCGATCGGACGCTTCCGTTTCCGTGGCCGTCAGGCTCTGATCACGCTGATTGACCTGCCATTCTCGGTATCACCGGTCATAGCCGGACTGATGTTTGTGCTGCTGTTCGGTAATCGCGGCTGGTTTGGAGAGTGGCTACAGGAACAGGACCTGCAAATTATCTTCAATACCCCGGGGATTATTCTCGCCACCATGTTTATTACGGTGCCGTTTGTCGTGCGTGAACTGCTGCCGCAAATGGAAGCCCGCGGCTCGGAAGAGGAAGAAGCCGCGCAGGTCCTGGGGGCGAACGGTTGGCAGACATTCTGGCGCGTGACCTTGCCGGGGATACGCTGGAGCCTGCTCTACGGTGTGATCCTGTGTACGGCGCGTGCGGTCGGCGAGTTTGGCGCGGTTTCCGTTGTCTCCGGACATATCCGTGGTCAAACCAATACGCTGCCGCTGCATATTGAAATTTTATATAACGAATACCAGACAAATGCGGCTTTTGCCGTGGCATCCCTGCTGGCTTTGTTTGGTCTGTTTACCCTGCTGGCGGAAACCGTATTAAACCGCCTGCGCCATCGTTAATGAGGAGTTGTCAGTCATGAGTATTCAGGTAGAGCACATTGAGAAACGCTTCAACCAGTTTGCCGCACTGCATGACATCAACATCACTTTCCCGACCGGAGAGCTGGTGGCGCTGTTAGGTCCGTCCGGATGTGGTAAAACCACCCTATTGCGTATTATTGCGGGTCTGGAACAGGCGGACAGCGGCCGGATTCTGCTGAATGGCACGGATGCTTCCGATCTGCATGTCCGGGATCGGCATGTCGGCTTTGTATTCCAGCACTATGCCTTGTTTCGGCATATGACGATCTTCGAGAATGTGGCGTTTGGTCTGCGGGTAAAACCGCGCAAGGTGCGTCCGAGCGAAAACGAGATCCAGAAAAAGGTAAAAAGTCTGCTGGATCTGGTGCAGTTAGGACATGTTGCCGACCGGTATCCGACCCAACTGTCGGGAGGGCAGCGTCAGCGTGTGGCGCTGGCGCGTGCACTGGCAGTAGAACCGCAGGTATTGCTGCTGGACGAACCCTTCGGCGCCCTGGATGCGCAGGTACGTAAAGAGCTGCGCCGCTGGCTGCGTCGTCTGCACGATGAACTGCATGTCACCAGCCTGTTCGTGACCCACGATCAGGAAGAGGCGCTGGAAGTGGCGGATCGCGTGGTACTGATGAATGCTGGGCGAATTGAACAGTTCGCCACGCCGCAGGAAGTATATGAAAAACCGGCGACCGAATTCGTGCACCGTTTCCTCGGTACCGTGAACCTGTTCCACGGCAAACTGCATAGCGGTCATCTGGATATTTCCGGTGCCACACTGACCAACAATGTCTCCGGACAAACGGAGGCTGATGTCAGCACCATCGCCTATGTACGCCCGCATGAACTGGAGTTGTTGCCGGCCAATGTGCCGCACGGCATTCCGGCAACCGTGGTGCGGATACTGCCGTTTGGCGCGGCCTACCGAGTGGAGGTGACCGCAAATAATGGAGTGGCCCGCACACTGATTGAAGTGGATGTGCCGCGCGAGCGGGTAAGTATGTTAGAGTTATTGCCAGGTAAATCAGTCAGGCTGGTGGCTCGTCAGGCGCAGCTGTATCAGTCGGAAACTAAGGACAACGTGGCTTGAATTTTCAACAGCTCAAGATTATCCGTGAAGCAGCGCGCTGCCACTTCAATCTGACCGAAGTGGCCAATACTCTCTATACCTCCCAATCCGGCGTCAGCCGGCATATTAAAGAACTGGAAGACGAGCTTGGCGTTGAGCTCTTTATCCGTCGGGGTAAGCGACTGCTGGGTATGACGGAGCCGGGGAAGGCGCTGCTGACAATGGCAGAGCGTATTCTGACCGAAGCCAATAACATCCGCCGTCTGGCGGATAACTTTACCAACAGCGATCGTGGCCGGTTGCATGTGGCGACCACACACACCCAAGCCCGGTATGCGTTGCCGGGTATCATCAAGGAATTCCGCACTCAATATCCTCAGGTGCAGCTGGTCTTGCATCAGGGGAGTCCGGCCGAAATCGTCTCTATGCTGCTCAGTGGCGAAACGGATATCGGTCTCTCCAGTGAGCTGCTGGCAGATTATGACGAGATCGCCGCATTTCCCTATTACAGCTGGCATCACGCGATCCTGGTTCCCCGGGGGCATCCGTTGACCGAGTTGCCGGAAGTCACACTGGAGGATTTGAGTGCCTGGCCGCTGGTTACCTACCAGAGTGGCCTCACCGGCCGTACCAAGATTGATGCCGCGTTTGCAATGGCGGATATCGAACCGGACATCGTGTTAAGTGCGCAGGATTCCGATGTCATCAAAACCTACGTGGAGCTCGGGCTTGGTGTCGGGATCCTGGCTGATATGGCGATCGATTCGGTGAAAGACAGCAATCTGGTCCGCTTGAGTGCAGAACATCTGTTCCCGGCCAATACAGCCTGGTTCGGACTGAAAAAAGGCAAACTGCAGCCAAATTTTGCCTGGCATTTCCTGCAGCTTTGTAATCCCGCGTTATCTGTCAGTGATATTCAGGCGCAGGTATTTTCCACCGGCGATATTCAGACACCGTTGCATTACGAAATCTAACAAGAGAAGAGGGCTGAGATTAATTCAGCCCTTTGCGGATCAGATAGCGGTAGGGTGGATTTTCGGTCTCGCTGGCTAACAGCGTGTGATCCATAAAACGGCAGAAGCTTGGAATATCCCGCACCGTAGCCGGGTCATCGGCGATGACCAGCAGGGTTTCCCCCTCCTGCATCAGACGTACGGTTTTACGAACCATCATTACCGGCTCAGGGCAACGCAAACCACTGGCATCCAGTGTCTGGTCGATATTTTCAGCCGAAAAAGTCATGTCTGTTCCTCTGCATCTACAACCCTGCAGAGCATATCATTAACGCTGGGCGGAGAGTACCGCCCGTGCCAGCTGTCGTGCCGCCAGTTTGGCATCACCATCCGGATTATTGAAATAACCGCTCAGTACATCACCGATAGCCAACCGGACATAGCTTGAGTTTGCCATGCCTTCTGCCATGCTCGGAACCAGTTGCTGTTCCTTTATTGCCTGTTGCAACTGCTGCGCAGAATTCTGGGCACAGTGATCAAAACTGGTCAGTGGCTGCTGTTGCAACACCGGAATGGAGCCTTTTACCCGGTTAAAAGCCTGCTGAAAATCCGCTGTCATGATCATGTTGGCCAACTGCAGTTGTGCCTGCTGTTTCTGGTGATCCTTGACATCAAACATCGCAATCGAATCGAGGTTGTAGCTGAACTTTCCATTGGTTCCAGGTGCCGGCAGACAGAGAATATCCTTACCCGGGATCACATTCGCTGCGGTCAATTCGCCTTTTACCCAGTCGCCCATCAGCTGCATTGCGGCAGAACCTTCGACCAGCATGTGGGTGGCCTGATTCCATTTTATATCGCCGTAATCATCCGAAATATAATCCCGTAGCTGGTGGAACAGTTCCAGCAAGTGCAGCATGGTGTCACTTTGTAACGTCGTCTGATCAAGCTGAACGAACGCACGACGATAAAAATCACTACCGCCTTCACCCAATACAATCGCTTCAAACAGAATATTGAGTTGCCACTGGTCATCACCAATGGCCAGAGGGGTGATACCGGCCTGTTTCAGTTTTCTGGCAATGGTTAATAACTGAGGCCAGGTTTCCGGAGGGGTCAGCTGATAGCGCGCAAAGACTTGCGGGTTAACCCACAACCAGTTAACCCGGTGAATACCAACCGGTACAGCAACATAATGTCCCTTGGACTGTACGCTGTGCTGAACAAATTCCGGCAATACCTTTTCCCATTCCCCCTGTCTGGCGACATGATCCAGATTACGCAGAAAGCCCAAAGCAGCCCACTCCTGGAGCTCGCTGCCTTTCAGATGCGCCGCCTCTGGTGGGGTACCGGAGAGCGCCCGGCTTTTCAGCACGGTCATGGCCGATTTGCCGCCGCCACCGGAGATGGCAGAATCCTGCCACTCATTACCCAGCGCTTGCCAGTAGCTGCGAAATACATTGGCCGCCTTGGCTTCTCCGCCGGCAGTCCACCAGTGCAGCACCTCTACCGAAGAGGCCATGGCAGAGACAGAGACCAGTGACAGCATCAAACTGGATACAAGGTAAGAACGGAAGGTCATTATCAGTTCCTTGGCAGGGAAAGAATTGCCTGTAAACCGCCGTGAGGGCGGTTTTCCAACACCAGGTCACCACCATGAGCACGGGCAATACTTCGGGCAATACCCAAACCGAGGCCATTACCACTGCTATCCTGTGCCAGACGGTAATAAGGTTCAAAAACCTTCTCCAACTGCTGTTCCGGCAGACCAGGACCCTCATCGATGACATAAAGGTATAGCATGTTCGTTTGGCTGTTTTTTTCCAAATCATCCATGACAATGACGCGAGCCTGATCACCATATTTAATCGCATTATCAATCAGATTGGCGATACAACGTTTCAGTGCCAGTGGTTTACCCCGGTAGAGATGTTTGCAATGACCCTCGATGGTGACACGAGGTTCCAGCAGATTATAGTCTTCCGCCATATCCGCCAGCAGCCGGTTAATGTCAATGGATTCAATATTTTCGTGGATATGGGTATCTTTTACAGTCTGCAAGGCACCCTTGACCATCATCTCCAGATCGTCCAAATCCTTACTGAATTTTTCGATCTGGGTATCATCATCCAGCAATTCAACACGCAACCGGAGACGGGTAATCGGCGTTTTCAGGTCATGAGAAATGGAACTGAACAGTTTCTCCCGATCACCGATATACCGCCGGATACGCTGCTGCATAATATTGATCGCACGGGTAACGGCGACTATCTCACTGGCTCCGGCTTCCGGTAATGGCGGCTGATCAATATCTTTACCCAGGCTGACAGCCGCTGCCGCCAGATGACGTAACGGACGGGTTTGCCAGCGTACCAGGGCAAAGGTAAACGGGAACAGAATGATCGTCAGCAATATAATGAAACGGAACTGATGCGGTGAAACCACATTCTCATCCAGCGTCATATAGGGTGCCGGCAATAACGCAGCCAGATACAGCCACTCGCCGTTATCCAGTTTTATTTGCGTAACCAGGATCGGCGGGTTAATCGGCTCCATCAATAGCGTATAGCGTGACCATGAGGGGGGAATATCGGAAAGCAGCGTTTCATTATTGAATACATGTAAATCAGCCGGGTAGGAAAAGTCCGTTTTGATCAGCATGCTCTGTCCCAGCTTATGCAGCAGTGTCTGATTCACCTCTTTCAACACCAGCTGTTTCTTTGGACTATCCTGGATCCCGTTGAGAATAATTTCCTGTTTGTTTAATGAAACAAAAAAACGGCTGCCACCCATATTTCGCAGTTGATCTAATGCAATAGGGCGATATTGCAAAGGCAGAGACGTGAAGAAGCTGACGGTAGCGGCCGCTGAATTAGCCAAATCACGGGTTGCCGCCAGCATGCCGTCTACTTCCCGTTTTTCCAACTGCTGCATCCAGATCCCTGAAATCAGGCTCTGTGCCAGAATGATCGCCAGCAGTAATAGCAGCAGCATCCGCGACAACAGCGACCGCGGATAGAATAAGAAGAAGAAACGGCGCAAGCGGTTACTCTTCATGCTCGACATCAGCAATCAGCATATAACCACTGCCACGAATGGTTTTAATAATGCGCGGACCTTTCCCGTTATCGCCTAATTTCTGTCGCAGACGACTGATCTGAACATCAATACCGCGTTCCATCGGTAACGACTCACGCCCTCTGGTTGCATCGCTGATCGTATCCCGGTCCAGGATCTGCCCTGGATGCTGCAAAAAGAGATGCAGTAAAATAAAGTCACTACCGGTCAGATCAATGCCAGAACCATCATCATGCGTCAGTAACTGCGTCCGGGTATCGAGTGTCCAGCCGGCGAACTTCAGTTTGCGACCAGAGACAACTTCTTTTTCCGGCTGGCGGAATTCGGCTCGGCGCAACAAGGCTTTGATGCGAGCCATCAATTCACGTGGACTGAATGGTTTCGCAATATAGTCATCCGCGCCCAGCTCCAGACCGATGACTCGGTCCGCCTCATCAGAGGCGGCAGTCAACATAATGATCGGTACCTGTGATTTACGTCGGATCTGCTGGCAAAGGTTAAAACCATCATCGCCCGGCATCATAATGTCGAGAATAATCAGTTCAGGCGTTGATTGTGCAAGTTGCTGGTACATTTCAACACCATCACAGGCAGTCAAAACATCAAATCCAGCCCTGGTCAGGTATTCTTTTAATAATTCCCTGATTTCCTGGTCATCATCCACAATCAGGATCGGTTTACCTTTCGCCATGAATAACCTTCGTACAATTCTGTTAATGCAAGAATTGAACACATTCTGTTGCAAAAAAGCAAGAAAACGCCAAGGAAGGTAGGGCTAATTTGCTGTTTGTATCTGTAACCGGTTCCAAAATGAACTGTTTGTTGCATATTGTGCGGAATAAAAGATTGCTAATATAGAAGCAGGAATGATTTGCAAAAGACACAAGGACACCACGGACTCATGACAAAACGAATTCTGGTTCTTTATTCCAGCAGGGAAGGGCAAACCCGCAAGATAGTGGACGCGATGCTCACTCATGCACCGGATTGGCAGGCTGATTTGTACAACTTGCACGAGAACCCCATTATTGATCTGACGGCTTATGACAAAGTGCTGATTGCTGCCTCCATTCGCTACGGCCATTTTCATTCCAGCCTGAACAAATTTGTGGCTCAGCATTCAACAGCACTAAAAGAAAAAGAGTCGGCTTTTGTTGCAGTTAATCTGGTAGCAAGAAAGGAAGAGAAGAATACGCCGGAAACCAATCCCTATACCCGCAAGTGGCTACAGCAGACAGTATGGAAACCACAGCACGTTGCTGTATTCGCTGGCGCATTGCGGTACTCGCAATATAACTGGTGGCAGAAGCGAATTATCCAGCTCATTATGTGGATGACAGGGGGAAATACCGATACCAGTTGTGATATTGAGTTCACAAATTGGTCAAGTGTGCAAAAATTCGCCGAACGATTGCTGAAATAACAAAAATAGCAAAAAAGCACTTGCCTAAAAAACTTTGCTCC